>Ga0193717_1000181_pt1 | contig 52730 bp, 51 predicted proteins | sample U2c2metaG_FD_145900 | JGI IMG/M metagenome (GOLD analysis project Ga0193717, IMG submission 145900) | Soil microbial communities from a riparian zone of the East river system, Colorado, United States - U2c2 | ecosystem: Environmental > Terrestrial > Soil > Riparian zone | place: USA: East River... | reverse complement strand
GGCTACTAGTGGCGCTAATATCGCTGCCACCAGGCCAGCAATTAACGTGAACTGGTTATTATCCCTGTTATCCCTGAACCAAGTTAGTCTAAAAATAATGTCAGCCAGTAATGATATGGCTACGGTCAGCGCGAAAGCCACCATGCTAACCCGGATGTCATAATTTTTAACATGGCCGAGTTCGTGGGCCATGACGCCTTCAAGTTCGCTGTCATTTAAGGCACCTAGGATGCCGCTGGTGGCACAGACGGCGGCGTGTTTGGGGTCACGGCCAGTCGCGAAAGCGTTGAGGGCTGGATCGTCAATTATATAAACTTTGGGCATGGGCAGCCCGTCAGTGATAGACAGATTTTCCACGATTCGCCACAGCCGCGGATTGTCACGCTTCTGGATCTGCTTGGCGCCGTTCAGGGACAAGGCCATCTTAGAGCCAGCGTAATAAGTGAACAAAGTGTAGGCCAGAGTACCAATTATGGCACCGTAGAAAATACTATTACTGCCGCCCAGGTACTGGTCCAAAATCCAGACCATTCCAATCACGAACAAAATGAAAATAATCATAATGAAGACGGTTTTGCGCTTGTTAGCAGCAATATTACTGTACATTTAGAGCCTTACTTAAGTCCGGGTTAGAACTTTACTTCGACTGGATTTTGGACTGTGGCCGTGGCAGCCTCATCAAGTTCAAAGAAAACTTTGTCTTTCTTAAAACCAAGTATGTTGGCAAAGATATTAGTTGGGAAGGTTTTGCGCTTGGTGTTAAAGTCGCGGACTACGCCATTATAAAAGCGGCGGGAGGCTTGGATCTTATCTTCAGTGTCAGTAATTTCGTTTTGTAGTTCTTGGAAGTTCTGTGATGCTTTCAGGTCAGGATAGGCCTCAGCTACAGCGAACAAACTCTTAAGTGTCTGCTGGAACATATTGTCAGCTTTGGCGGTTTCAGCCACCCCGTCAGCGTTCATGGCTTGGGTGCGGGCTTTGGTGACATCTTCAAAAACTGTCTTTTCGTGGCTGGCGTAACCTTTGACTGTATTTACGAGATTGGGGATCAAATCATAACGGCGCTTGAGCTGGACGGTAATATCGCTCCAGGCCTCGTCAGACTGCTGGTTCAAGCGAACCAAGGCGTTATACATAGCTGCCAGCACAATTATCACCACAACAATTACACCAATAATGATCGCGACAGTCATATACACCCCTTTACTTAGTAGGTCTATTATACACCATATGGCAACACTGCTGGTATGATATAAATGCTTATGAGAATAATTAAAAAGCGGCGGCGGGCCCGAGTTTTTAGCCTGGTGGCTTTGATTTTAGTAGCTGGCGGTTACGTGGCTTGGACAATGCTTAAACCATTGCCTGGACTGCAGCCAAACCAGGCCGTTAGCGTTATGAGCCTAAAGACCGGGCCAAGCCAGCTAGCTTGGCCAGCCGGCAGCCAGGCCGCGGTTGGCGTGCTTGGCACGAATATTCTTGAAACCAGCGGCGCCCAAACTCCGGTGGCAACCGCTAGCACGGCCAAAGTTATCACCGCCCTAGTTGTCTTAGATAAAAAACCTTTGAATATAAACCAGGCTGGACCAAACCTGACAATGACAGCCGATGACGTGGCCCGTTATAGCAATTACCTTGCTCAAAATGGCTCGGTCGTGCCAGTCCAGGCTGGCGAGAAGCTCAGCCAATACCAGGCCCTGCAAGCCGTTTTGCTGCCCTCGTCGAATAATCTAGCCGATAGCCTGGCTATATGGGCTTACGGGTCGCTACCAGCCTACACAGCGGCGGCTAACCAGTACTTAAAGCAACACGGCCTAAATAGCACGACTGTAGGTAGCGATGCCAGCGGCCTGGCGCCAGATTCCACCAGTACGGCCAATGACCTCGTCAAGCTTGGCAAACTGGCCATGATCAATCCGGTGATCGCGGAAATTGCTGGCCAGAAAACCGCTGGCAATTTTCCGCTAGGCACCACCACCGGCACCATCAAAAATGTTAATTACCTTCTAGGCACTGATGGCATCATTGGCATTAAAACCGGCAACTCTGATCATGTTGGCGGCGCTTTCATTGGAGCGGCTAATACTAGTGTTAATGGCCAAACCAAAACTATTGTCAGCGCCGTGACCAACGCGCCAAGCCTGGTTATAGCCATGCAGCAGAGTAAAGCCCTATTAAAAAGCGCCCAAACCAACTTCAAGCCAGTTCAAGTCACCAAAAAAGACACGGTAATTGGCAAATACTACTTGCCGTGGGGCGGCACTGTATCGGCAGTAGCTAGCCACGATCTCAGCGTACAGGCCTGGCAAGGCAGCAGCTTACAAACCACCAGCAAGTTATCGAAAATCGAAAGCAAGGCATCGGCCGGACAAGCAGTTGGTAAACTCAACGCCGAAAACGCTTCTGTAACTATAAAATTAAAAACCGCTCCAACCCAGCCATCAATCTGGTGGCGCCTGGCTCATCCTCTAAACTAAAAAAGACCCTGTAACGGGTCTTTTGGAGATTTCGCTTGGTGGGTGATGAGGGATTCGAACCCCCGACCCCCTCGGTGTAAACGAGGTGCTCTAGCCAGCTGAGCTAATCACCCAAGTTGTTAATTACCTTGGTGCGGACGAGAGGACTTGAACCTCCACAGGATTGCTCCCACTACCACCTCAAGGTAGCGCGTCTACCAATTCCGCCACGTCCGCGCGTTTCCGAGACCATCATATCGTATCTGTTTTGGGCCAAAAACTCAAGCCTGGCTACAGGCGTTGACAATCAATGCCGTCACAGATATTCTGGCTGAAGATGATAGACATTAATAAAAAGCTTGATAAGTCTTTAGTTAAGCTAATAACACCGTCTTGGCTCAGCGGGTTGCTAGTAATATTGGCCGGCCTGGTTGTAACTATTGGCGTGATAACAATTTTTTTCTTGCAAAACACCACCCTGCAACAGCAGATTCTGGGCTGGCAAAGCCAGTCGTACCAGGAGATTACAGCCTCAAGCCAGAATCACGGTGACAATGATAAGCCTACGCTTTTGAACAGCTGGCCGTTGCTGGTAGTCTGGGGTATTGTTGGGCTGTTAGTTTACTACGTCGCGGCCTTCATTATAGGGTCAGCCAGCAAGGCCGAGAAGCTACGGGAGTCGCTGAAGTACGTTAACGCCAATCCCCGGGAATCTATAGAAGCAGCCGGGGAGCTAGTGGCCATGCGTGTTTTAGCGGCAATAATTTTAGTAATATTATCTGTGCGGTTTTTTGATAAAGTGCTGCCCTATGCTATTACGGCCGCCCGCGCCAGCGCGATTGATATTATTAGTCTTTCTGGTGTTTTTTACGCCTTATTATCTTTTTCCGCCGTGGTAGTAAGTTTACATATCCAAGTTATATTACTACGATTATCCCTGGGTAAAATCCGGGTTTTTTCTACGCTTTAAACCCGGCTAGCTGCGCGGCAAGTGGTCGTAAATATGATCCAGGCCGTAATCTGAGCGGATCATGGCTTTGAGGTCATCAATTGACGTGCCAAATTTGACGCCAGGATTAAGCATGCCGTAAGGATCAAAAATGTTTTTAACTTTCTGTAACAAACCATAAAGTTCGGCGCCATACATTTTTTCCAAATAGGGCGTACGTAAGCGGCCATCACCAGCCGAAGAACTAATGCTGCCGCCCAGCTTAATAACCAGGTTGTTGTGGTCTTCCAGTAAACGGAAAGCTTTTTGGCGGTCTCCAACCTGGGCAAGATTAAGCTTTGGCTGGAAGTAGAGATTACCTTGACCGGCGTGGCCCCAGACGGCTGGCTTCACGCCATTAGCCTCTAGCAAACTATAAACACCTTCAAGGTATTCACGCATCCGGTCTGGCGCCACGGACGCGTCAACCAAGGGCACCGCTTTGGACAAACCTTCATTGTGGCTAATTAGCGAGCTAGTAGCCTGCCGCAATTTCCAAAACTTTTGCTGCTCTTCAGGTTCGGTTACAACAATATGACTTTTTGCGTACTTCTCAAAGATCTTTTCAGTTTGCCTTACTAGCTTCTTGGCGTTGCGGTCACTATCATCAAACTCCGCCAAAATCGTGATATCGGCGAATGGTGGTTGGGCTACTTCTTGTAACTGGTTGGGGTTAAGGTCGTGGACTTCCTGCAAAACACCCTGGCTAACAAGCTCGAGGGCGCTCGGCGAATTATCCATGGCCTGGATCTCTACCAAGGCCGACTGGAGCTGCTCCAAGCTGTCAAATTGCGCCACTATCAGGCTGTTAGGCGGATTGAAGGGTTCAGTATCAAGCACGGCCTCGGTTATTAATCCTAGCGTGCCTTGGCTGCCCACGAATAAAGGTGTCAGGTCAAACGACCCGTCGTTACGCTTAATATCTAGTAGGTTGTAGCCAGCATTATTTTTTACGCCCACACGGGCTAACTGCGTTACTTGGTCGTGCTTTTCCTCGAGTAAAGTATCTACGGACCGGTAAATTTCGCCTTCAAAGGTTGCCAGGCCTAATTTTTTGCTAAGTTCGCGCTTGGAAAGACGGCTTGTTTCAATGACTTCACCGTTAGCCAAGACAACTCTTAGCCCGGCCACGTAACTTTTCATATCGCCATATTTAACTGACTTCTCGCCCGAAGAATTATTGGCTATGGCACCGCCAATCGTAGAGTATTCAACCGAGGCGGGATAAGGTGGCACAAAGCGCCCGTGGGTATGTAGTGTCTGCTGTAATTTACCAAAATTGATGCCTGGCTCAACCGTTACGGTATTAGATTTGCTATCTAACTCCAGCACCCTGTTCATGTGGGCTGGAAAGACCACCATAATGCCGCTACCTAAAGCTGCTCCAGTTTGGTTGGTACCAGATCCGCGGGAAGTGACCGGTATTATACGGCCACGCTCGGCTAGTTGCCAGCTGAAACGGGCGGTTTTTCGCACGTCATTTTCATTACGCGGGTAAGCAATGAGGGCGGGCGCTAACTGCAATATACTGCCATCGGCCGCGAAGTAACGCCGCGCATCCGTACTGGTCATTACCTCACCATTCAAATGTTCTTGCAAATAATGGGCCACTTTACTCATGGACGATTTTCCCCTCAGTAACTCACCTGATTTCTAACCGATATGATAGCACAAATCGGTAATGTTTAGCTGTGGTGCGGATGAGAGGACTTGAACCTCCACGAGCCGAAGCCCACTAGCTCCTGAAGCTAGCGCGTCTACCAATTCCGCCACATCCGCATGTTTAAGACCATCATATCGTATCTGTTTTGACCCTAAAACTCAAGCTTCAGTTGGTGACTTTAGCCTCGCGGATTTGCCAGTTTTGAACATTGTCAAAACGGTCAGTTGCCGTGTTAATTGGCTGGTCGCTTAAGCCGTTCACAAAGCCATTTGTCAGATAAATTACCCGTGGTTGGTAAAGGCCTAGGGCTGGGGCGTCTTTTTGCCATTCTTCCAGGAAAGGCTTGTACTTAATAACCCTGAGCTTTGGTTCGCTTCTGGTGCGGCCAGCCTCTAAGGACGAGTCTGCCGTGGGATTTTTATACTCGGATAAGTTTAACCGGTTAGCTGACCTAATATCAGCTTGCGAGCTGTCCCAGTAGACAAAAACGTCTGGGTCATCACCGATTGATATACCGTTAAGAATGGCGTCATAACTGTGGTAGGTCAAGGCGTTTTGGAAGTCGGAAGTCCTTAAAAATAGTACCGTGACTTTGGCGCCAAGCCCGCGCCACTGGGCCTGCAGTTGTTTTGCTACAAAGCGGGCTTCTTGGGTATCGGGGGCAGTTAAGACAAAGGCTAATGGTTGGCCAGCCTTGCTACGAACACCTTCTTTGCTGGCCGTCCAGCCAGCATTATCCAGCAAGGTTTTTGCCGCGTTTAGATCAAAACCAGGCTGTGCCAGCGATTTATCATAGGCAACTTGCCCTAGCAAAATTGGCTCGCGCACTAATCTGGCTGGATAGCCTAATTTTGCAACGATGCTGGGCACATTGGCACTACGAACCAAGGCTTGGCGGACGGCCTGGTCAGCCAATACGCCACTAGTAGTTTTGAAGAACACCATATTGGCCGCCCTTAGCGGCAGATTATGCTGCTGGACGCCGTCGTTATTAACAAGCTCTGGTGGTATTGAGTTCAAGCCTTCAGCTGCCGTTAACTGGTTGCTTTCAAAGGCCTTGGTTAGTTCGGCCTCGTCAGCGTAAACATGCACTATGAATTTCTGTAGCTTAGGCTGGCCGCCTTGGTAATCCGCAAAGGCTTTTAAGGCGATCTGCTGCTGGGCGTGCCTAGGGTCACTGTCGCCCTTAACGGCAACGGCCTGCCAAGCAAACGGCCCAGCTCCAACCGGATGAACCGTATTAAAGTCAGCTGACCGGAGATCGGCCGGTGGTATTTTATCTAATAAATGCTTGGGAACGATGCCGTTCGTCATATTGTTCGGGAAAGCCGCCAACGGGCCAGGCAGCTCGAATACGACTGTTCCCGCGTCAGGCGCCGAGACTTTTATGCCTTGCCAGCCGCCCTGTAGTGGCGAGCGCACGTCCGGATTTTGGATCATTTGATAAGTGTAGAGAACGTCAGCGCTAGTCAGCGGCTGGCCATCCTGCCATTTAAGTCCCTTTTTGAGATGAACCGTGTAAGTTATTCCGCGCTCGTCGACTTGGTAGTCCTTAGCTAGATCACCTGCCAGCTTGCCGTCAGAGCCATATTTGAGCAAACCAGCAAAAACTAACCGGGATACCGTGTTATCGGCGTTACTAGTCGCGAACAGTGGATTGGCGTTGGTGAACCTACCTTCGACGCCTTCGTTATAAATGCCGCCCGGAACAGTTCGCAATGCCTGGTAGTAATTACTAAGAGCCAGGTTCTGGACAACCACGCCACCCATTAGCAGCAGCATAAGCCCCAACCAGGCTAAGATAAATCGGCGAACGCCAGATAGCCGTCCAAACCGTTTAAAAAGATGAGTGTCTATCTGCTGTTCGGCCTGCGTGCTAAGGTCCCCGACCTGTTTCTGGCCCTTACGAAATCGCCGTCTGAAGCGCAGTTTAATACGTCGCGTCTGCATGTATTGAAGTCCGGCTAGCCGGCAACGGCATTAGCGATGAGGGACAGGCTAAATATTAGCGCGCAAACAATCGTAATCTGAAAAATCGTTTTGTCCGTGCCGCGCCTAGTAGTGTTAACTTCTCCGGCACCACCTAAGCCAGCGCCAAGACTAGCGCCCCTGGTTTGAATCAAGATAAGAAAGGTCATTAACGCCATTGAACCGATTGTTAAGTAGTTGTAAATGCTCATTGTTCTTCTTTGCCCCCTATAATAGCCGTTACTAGATAGTTTACCAGTCCAATGACCATACCGGCAAACACGGCGGCCCCAAAATTATTCACATGAAGCGGCTCGTACAGCTTACTGGCTATGTAAACCGTAGCGCCATTAATAATAATCATGAACAAACCCAGCGTGAATAAAAGCGCTGGTAGGGAGAAAATTACCAAAATCGGCTTAAGCACCACGTTGATAATCGCCAGCACCAAACCGGATATGATAATTACCCGCAGCTTACTGTCGTACGTAATACTGCTGCTCAAAAATCCGGCCGCGATCCACAGGCCCAGGCTGCAAACAAACCAGTGAAGTAAAAAACGATAGATTGGCCGGTTCATGTTCATCGCTATATTGTAAGTTAGCCTAAGTTCCTAGACAACTTATCCGTCAGGATTTTTATACCAGACTCAGTAATCAAGACATCGTCCTCAATCCGGATACCAATTGATTCATTTGGAATATAAATACCAGGCTCGACAGTTAGCACCATTCCCGGCTCTAGCGGCCGCTCGTAATCACCGACGTCGTGGACGTTGAGGCCCAGAAAATGCGATGTGGCGTGCGGATAAAACTTGCGGACATTTTCGTGATTAATGGTTTTGATAAGCCCCAGTTCTCTCAATTTCTCGCCCATGTAATGCTCGATTTTCTGCTCGTAGTCCCGCATTAAGACGCCAGGCTTCAGCAACCCAAACGCGAATTCCTGGACTTCAATTACGGCGGCATGCGTGGCTTGCTGGCGGCGTGATGGATTACCCAGGCTAAAAGTTCGCGAAATATCAGCCGCGTAATGCTCGACTTCGGCGCCAACATCCAGTAAGACTAGTTCGTCAGAGGACAGCTTGCCGGCGTTAGCCACATTGTGCAATGTACAAGCCCGTTCGCCGCTGGCTACAATCGGTTCAAAAGCGTGGCCAGCCGCGCCCCTGCTCCTAAAGCCCCGGTTTAGCTCGGCCTCAATCTGATATTCATATTCATATTTAGATAATTTGCTAGCCGTGGTGGCCTGTTTTATAGAGGCGATCGTGATGTCAATTGCCGCCTGAATCGCAGTCAATTCTTCAGGTTGCTTAATCATTCTCAGGCGGATCAAGTGCGAATTCAGGTCAAGCAGCTCCAACTCAGGTTTATGTTTTTTGAGACGTTCCACCAAGGCTGCCCGGGCCGGATTAGTGTACATGCCGTACTGCTCAATGTAGGCATTGGGTACTGCCAAAGTGGCAGCGTGCTTTACTTTATCCAGGCGGCCTTCCAATTGCTCCCAGCCATTCTTATCGTTATAAACAGTCTGTACGCCGGACCGCTGGATTAGCGGCTCGTTAGCCACCACGCCGTCAAAAGCCTCGCGGCTAGCTGATCTGGCCGGCACTATCAAGTATTCTCTGTCACGATCGATCACCAGTATGATGTCCGGTTCGTTAATGCCAGTCAAATACCAAAAGTTAGTGTCCTGAGCAAAAGCAAAGGTATTATCAGCCCCGCGCTGAAGCAGACCGTTCGCCGTTACCACTATTGGTGCCGTGCCTGTGAATAATTCCCTGAGTCTCTGCCGGTTGCCAGCAAAGAACCCGCTACTAAAACTTGATTGCATAATCAGATAACCAGTATAGCAAATATGCTACTTAAGGTACTTTTTTAATAATTTAGCCCTGTTACCTCCAACGGCAGCCGAAAGCTCTGTTTCGCTAGCGTGCGTAATACCTTTGACTGAGCCAAATTTCTTGAGGAGTTTTTTGCGGGTGGCTGGGCCGATGCCAGGGATGTCGTCTAGCAGTGAAGCGGTTTGGCGTTTAACTTTCAAGACGCTGTGATAACTAACAGCAAAGCGGTGCGATTCATCGCGGATTCGCTGCAAAAGTTTCACTAGGTTGGTGTTGTGCGGCAGGTTTACCAATATAAAATCATCACTCTCAGCCGAAAAGCCGCCCAGTTGGTGTAGCATTTTTTCATCTAGCACTACATTGGATTTATCCTTTTGAATGACAATTTGCTCCTCGCGCTTGGCCAGACCAATAAACGGAATCTTGGAGCAACCACGTTCGTCCCGGGCCTGAATTGCAGCATCGAGCTGGCCTTTGCCACCGTCAATCAACACTAAGTTTGGTACTCCCCAGGCCTTGCGGTTCTTATCACTCAGTCGTCGTTTCAGCGTTTCATTCATATTGTAAAAATCGTTGTTATGGTCAATTTTGGTCTTAAATTTACGATATTCAGCCTTATTGCTGACCCCGTTAGTGAAGACCACCATGCTGGCCACAACATCGGTGCCTTGCATGTGTGAAATATCGTAACCCTCGATTCTTTGCGGATATCCCTCAATACTTAACAAGTTAACCATTTCGTTCAAAGCATGGTCTTTACTGATGTCCAAGAACTCTTTGTCACTAAAAATTACTTGCCTATCAAGTCCTCGTAGCGCGAATAATTGGTTCCTAAGCTTAGCGGCCGTTTCAAAATCAGAGGCTTTAGCAGCCCGTTTCATATCCCGCTCCAAATTTTTGATAATTGTTTTGCGCTTACCTTGAATGATGGCAATTAATTGGCGAAGGTTAGCCCGGTAAGCTTCCAAGCTGGTCTTGCCCTCCTCTAGTCCGGGGTCCAAACCAAGATGATAATGAAGGGTGGCTCGTTTTTGACCAACCATCTGCTTGGTGGCGAACGGAAAAACCTTGCGCAGCAGCTTCAGTGACTGGCGCACGGCGTAAACACTGAAATACGGCCCAAAGTAGCGAGCACCATCATCTAGCGGGCGGCGAGTAGTCGTTACGGTTGGGTAGTCACTATCGTAATCAACCCTGATGTAGCTCATAGCTTTATCGTCACGCAGTAGAATGTTATAGCGCGGCATGTAGCGGCGGATCATCTCGGCTTCTAAGAACAAGGCCTCGATTTCGCTATCAACTGTCATCCAGTCAATGTCAGCAATCTCTAGGACTAGGGCTTCGGTTTTAGGATCACGGCCACGAGAGACTTGGAAGTACTGCCTGACTCGATTCCTGAGAACAGCTGCCTTGCCAACATAAATAATCTTGTCGTCTTTGTCCTTATGAAAATAGACGCCAGGACTCTTGGGTAGATCGGCTAATTTAGCTTTTAGGATGTCGTTCAGGAGGCCACTCCTGCATTAACTTTATGGCAGTCCACGCAATAAGTCTTTGAGTTGGTGCAATTCTCACACAATATAATAAGTTTGTTGCAGGCTTTGTTGGCACAGTTCTCGTAATTACTGGTTGTGGAGTTGCAGTGAACGCATACGCCAATGTCTTTGGCTTGGTCAGAAAATTTAGTGCCCATGCGGTCATCAAAAACGTATAGCGAACCTTCCCAGAGACCCTCATCTTTATATTCTTCACCGTATTTAGCTATGCCGCCATCCATCTGATAAACGTCCTGGAAGCCGTTTTCTTTCATAAGCATGCTCAAAACCTCACAGCGAATACCACCGGTACAATAAGTTACTACTGGCTTGTCTTTAATGACATCATATTTAGGGTCCTGGAGCTCTTTGGCAAAATCACGGGTATGTTCTACTTCAGGCACCACGGCATCTTTGAATTTGCCCACAGCGGCTTCATAAGCGTTGCGGCCATCAAAAAATACTACATCATCACGTTCTTCGACTAGTTTGTGGACTTGCTGGGGTTTTAGGTGCTTGCCGCCGCCAACCACGCCCTTGGCGTCGACTTTAATCATGTCCGGAACGCCAAACGTAACGATTTCTGGACGAACTTTCACAATTAGTTTTGGAAAATCCTCACGGCCACCATCGCTCCATTTAAAAGTGGTCTGGTTGAACGCATCATAAGTCTTGGTTTCTTTAACATAGGCTTTCAAATCTTCGACTTCGCCACCAACAGTGCCGTTGATGCCATGCTCAGCAATTAGGATACGGCCTTTGAGGTTCAGCCTCTGGCATAAGGCCCGCTGCCACAACTGGACTGCCTCTGGGTCTCCAACTGGCGCGAACTTATAAAACAAGATTATCTTCTGCATGACTATATTATAACTCCTACATGCGGGCTATGAAGAGGCCTGCTACCGTGACGGCTAGTAAGCTTATGAAAACCACCAGGACTATGTCCATAGTGCGCTGCTTGTCCAGCTGGCTAGCTGGGTTATGGCTAAGCTTGTCTTGCGGGCTTTGGATATTATCCTGGTCTGGGGCAATAACAGATGAAGCCTGGCCAATCATATCCCCCAATTGCGTTCCTACGTTATTATTTATGCCGTCCTGGGTAGCCGGTTTCCGCTGGGCTGGATCACGCTCAAAGTTCATCTCTTTTTCAACGATCTCGCGTTTAATGGCTAGCCTAAGGTCACCGCCTTCTAAATGTTCGGCCACTAATCTGCGCAAACCTTGCTCGCCAATTAAGTGCGTCTCGTAAATCTGCCGCAGCGAACTACCGTCAATTGAAATCGTCTCGCTAAGCGCCAGCAGCTCGGCCCGGCTAAGGGTTTCCAGGCGTTTGTTAGATTCAGTATTAATAGCTTCTTGGGCGTGGGATTCGGTAGGGGTTTTGGGCTCAGCTTCGGCGGACACTAGCATTTGGCCAATATGCGCTGGCGATTCCGGTTTGTTAGGATCTTCCACGAATTTCTCAGCCACAGCCTTGCGGATCTTGGCCTCTTTTTCTTTCAGCTGCCAATCTAGATCTTCAACTTGCTTCTCAAGCTTCTTTTGAATAGGTAATAATTTTTTCTCAGTTTTGATGCGCCCGCGGCGGCGGCCAATTAGATAGCCAATTATGCCACCCATCAGCGCCATGGCGGCTGGACTAGCCTGGCCTGACCGCTCCGGCCGGCTTGATGATTCACCAGCGCTTGGCGTAGTAGCCGCGTTTTCAAATTGCGGTGGCTGGTTATTAGGTGCATTAAAACCTGGGGTTATAGGCGGTGGCGTATGGTTTATGCCGCCATTATTGTCCACCTCCGATTGGTCCTCCCGGTCAATAACGACTTCTTCTTCCGGATCCATAGACCTTGGCGGTTTGGTAGTTTCAGCGGTTACTTCGGGCGGCTTTTCTGCCTTTACTTCTGGCTCAGCTTCAACTCCCATATCAGCCAGGACTTCAGAAAACGCCTCGTCAAGATCCTTGCCCTCAATAATTTCATCATACATTTGTTCTACGGCTTGGTCGGCGGCGATTTTCTCTGGTGCAGGCTCAGCCTCAACCGGCTGCTCAGCAATCTCCTGCTTAGCGTGTTTGGCCAAAGTTTGCACAATTACCTTCTCCTCCGGTTTGGCGATCTCCTCCAGAGGCGCCTCAGCTTCTGGCACCGGAGCGGCCTCAACCTTAATGTCCGGTACATCTTCCTGTTTCTCTTGTTTTTCGAATTTTTCTAGAAGCGCCTGCAACGGGGCTGGCTCTTTGTCATCTTTGGGCTTGGACTCTACTGCTAAAAAACCAAGGCTCTTCGACTTTGTTGTTTTATTGTCAGAGTCTTTTTCTGTGTCATCTTCGGCAAAAGTTGGAACATTTTCCATGGCGGGTTATCTATTCTGGCTTAGATTCGTCGGGCTTCTTGTCTGAGTCTTCTGGCTTAGATTCGTCGGCGCCAGCGGCTTCTCCTGGAGTTGTGCCGTCCGCGCCTTCAGCTGCTTCGCCCTCAGCACCCTCTTCAGCTTCAGCTACTTCTTCTTCGGCGTCACCACCAGCGGCATCGTTGGCTGCGGCTAGAGCGCTTGGTTCGTAAACAGTGGCTACGGCGTGGGTGTCTTCTGTTTCAATCTCAACGCCTTCTTTAGGGAAGATATCTGCCACAGTGACAGTATCGCCAATTTCGACTAGCTTTTCGGCATTGTATTCCATGAAGTCAGGTAGTTTATCTGCCAAGGCTTTGACTTGGACAGTTTCGAGTTGGCTTAGGACGATTAGGCTATTGCGTTCAGCTGGGCTGGATTCGTTACCTTCGTCATAACGTGGGCGGACGGGGATATCAGCCTCAACTTTCTGGTTCTTGTCTACGGCGTTGAAAACAATATGGCTCAGGAGGTGCTTTTTAGGATCAAATTCGGCGTCTTTGATAAGGGCCGTGAAGCTTTTATCACCGGCTTTGAGCGCTACGGCGTGGTGCTTGCCAGCTTGACGCCAAACCTTGAGCATAGCCGCGCCATTTCCCTGCACATGCAGCGATGGCTTACCGTGGTCATGAATAACAGCTGGCACCGTGCCGGCCTTACGTAAATGCTTGACGGCCTTGCCGGTCACAGTCCGGGCTTCCAATTCTAAACTAATCGTATCCTGGCTCATTAATGCAATCTCCTGTTTCTTAATATCAAGTATAACAGATGTGGTAAGCTAATAAGAATGTTCGACGTTGCCCAAATCATCCAAGCTGGCGGATTATTGCTGATCGCTGTCATAATCTTTGCCGAATCAGGCATGTTCGTAGGCTTTTTCTTTCCTGGCGACACGCTTCTTTTAACGGCCGGCATCTTTGCCGCCCAAGACAAATTGCCGCTGATTCCTACGATCGCCGTTATCGCTCTAGCCGCTATCATCGGTGACAACGTTGGTTACCACATTGGTAAACGCTACGGCCGCCGATTATTCCGCAAAAAAGACGGCATAGTCTTCCGCCAAGAATACGTCCACCGGGCCGAGAAATTCTATGAACGCTGGGGTAGCAAAACCATGCTATTCGCCCACTTTGTCCCAGTTGTGCGAACCTTCGCGCCACCAGTGGCCGGCGTGGCTAAAATGGATTATAAGAAATATGTTGTTTATGACGCGATTGGCGATATTGCCTGGGCCGTGGTAGTAACAATGGTTGGCTATTGGTTCGGCAATAGAATCCCCAACATCGATCATTACATACTATTTGCCGTAGGCCTTGTCATGATCGCCACCCTAGGCCCAACCCTCTACCACCTAGCCCAAGCCCTGCTAGAAAACCGCCGCAAAAAAAAAGCTCCCAAGTAAACGTTTAGGCAAAAATTTCTTGAGCCGGCCGAACGCCGATTCGATCGAGTGCCACGCCAGCCACAAAAGCTTCAGGGTCGTACGCGCCAGCTGGTTCAGCATAAATAGTCATATATCTATCCAGGATACTCAAACGCGTCGGATCATCATCAAAGAAAGGTAATTCCATCATCTCACTACGGCCATAAGGATCTATTTCTACGTAGTGCATCAACTGGTTGCGGGCCATTTTACTCCATCTTGGTCGCATTGATAATGGATTCTGGGCCGTGGATAGGGGCATTTGGATGTCTTTGGCTTTGGACAGCATCGCAAACCTAATAATACCGTCGACTTTCGGACTTTTACCGGATACATGTCTCCTGGCTATCATTTCCAGATTTTCAGCACTATCTAGGATTTCAGTATCAAGTAATTCAGTTATTGTAGGTCTAGGTATATCCCTAAACTCATCTTTCATAGCCTCAAAAGTTTTTGAGTAGCTTACACCCTCACCCTTGCGGGCGACCCCTATAAATATGTCGGTTTGATTATAGCTATACATGTCTTATATTATACCATGCTTGTCAAGTATTAGCAATACACGCTTACGCTTACTAAAAGAACTGTGGGCCTACCATTAAAAACATGATAGCGGCGAAGACTATTGTCACTATCCACAGGGCTATAACGAGGTGGTTTTCCTTGCGGAATATTTTCATGTTTACAGTATATCTTTTAAGTATTGGCCAGTGTAGGATTTGGCGACTTTGGCGACTTTTTCAGGGGTGCCCTCAGCCACGATTTGGCCACCAGCGTTGCCGCCATCTGGGCCCATGTCTATTAGCCAGTCGGCATTTTTGATGACATCTAGGTTATGTTCGATCACCACCATGCTGTTGCCGGCTTCTACTAGGGCGTGCAGCATGTGTAGCAACTTATCAACGTCAGCCATGTGCAGGCCGGTGGTTGGCTCGTCCAGAATGTAGAGGGTTTTGCCGGTTGGGCGGCGGCTAAGTTCGGTGCTGAGCTTGATGCGCTGGGCCTCGCCGCCGCTCAAAGTCGTGGCTGATTGTCCTAGGGCAATGTAGCCCAGACCAACGTCGACTAAGGTTTGGAGCTTGCGGGCAATGCTGGGGATGTTGCCAAAGAATTCTAAGGCTTGTTCGCAGGTTAACTCCAGAACGTCGCTAATAGTTTTGCCTTTGTAGTGGATTTCTAGGGCTTCGCGGTTGTAGCGCTTGCCGTGACAGACTTCGCAGGGCACGTAAACATCTGGCAAGAAGTGCATTTCAATCTTGATGATGCCGTCACCAGCGCAGTTTTCGCAGCGGCCGCCTTTAACGTTAAAGCTGAACCGGCCAGCGCTGTAGCCGCGCAGCTTGGCTTCCGGCATTTGGGCAAACAGCTCGCGAATTGGCGTGAACAGACCGGTGTAGGTAGCAGGGTTAGAGCGCGGCGTCCGGCCAATCGGCGACTGGTCAATGATAATAGCTTTGTCTAGCAGCTTGATGCCTTCAATGTCATCATGCTTGCCTGGCACGGTGTTGGCACGGTGCAATCGAGCCAGTAGCTCTTTGGCCAAAATGTCATTAATCAAGCTAGATTTACCTGAGCCGCTGACGCCGCTAACAACCACTAATTTGCCAAGCGGAATGTCTACAGTTACGTCTTTCAGGTTATTCTCGCGAGCACCCTTGATAACAACTGATGTGCCGTTGCCGGCGCGGCGTTTCTTGGGCGTAGCAATGGTTTTCTTGCCGGATAAATATTGGGCAGTCAGGCTGTCTTTGACTTTTAGAACTTCAGCTGGCGAACCAGAGGCCACAACCTTACCACCATGAATACCGGCACCCGGACCAATGTCTAACAAATAATCGGCTGTGCGAATTGTTTCTTCATCATGCTCAACCACGATCACGGTGTTACCAAGTTCACGCAGGTGTTTCAAAGTGCGGATTAACCGGGCGTTATCACGTTGGTGGAGACCAATGCTTGGTTCGTCCAGAACATAAAGCACGCCCATCAGGCCGGAGCCAATCTGGGTAGCCAGGCGGATACGCTGGGCCTCGCCGCCGCTCAAAGTCGCCGCGCCGCGTAGCAGGTTCAGGTAATTCAAACCAACGTCTTGCAAGAACTGCAGACGGGCGCCAATTTCCTTAAGGATCATCTCGGCGATGGTGGTTTCTTTGGAATTAAGCTTCAGGCCTTTGAACCAGCTGAGCGCGTCATCAATTGATAGCTGGCATATATCCATAATTGAACGGCCATCAACGCTGATTGCTAAAACTTCTGGCTTAAGACGTTTGCCTTCACAAGCATGGCAAGGCTTTTCCTGCATGAACTTCTCAATGTCCCGGCGGATAAAATCGCTGTCGGTTTCTTTGTGGCGCCGCTCCAAATTAGTGACCACGCCCTCGTAAGTAGTCTCGAACTGGCGGCCATTACCCAGAGAAACGCTGAATTTCTCCTTGCCAGTGCCGTACATGACTAATTCCAGCTGGGCAGGAGTCAGCTGGCCGGTTGGCACGTGTAATGAGAAATTGTGAGCATCGGCCACGGCCGCTAGCTTTTTCATATACCAGTTATCTACGTTAATGCGGTTGTAGGGACGAATCGCACCCTCGGCAATTGTCAGAGTGCCGTTAGGAATTACCAAGTCTGGGTCAACTTCCAAGCGGTTGCCGAGCCCAGTACAAACCGGGCAAGCACCTTGCGGGCTGTTAAAGCTAAACGTCCGCGGCTCGAGTTCAGGAATGGTGATTTCTGGGTGTTCCGGGCAAGCGTACATCAGGCTGTAAGTCCAAGTTTCATCATTTTCGGCATCTAGAATTACTACCTTACCCTCGGCCACTTCCAAAGCCTGTTCAACTGATTGGACTAAGCGGCCGCGACTGTCTTGGTTGTTAACTAAGCGGTCAACCACAACTTCAATCCGGTGGCGGTAAGCCTTATCTAAAGTTGGGAATTCGTCTAACGCGTAAACTACGCTGTCTACACGAACACGAGCAAAGCCAGCTCGCTGGTACTGCTCCGGAATATGTTCAAAAGCACCCTTCTTATCAATCACCACCGGCGCCAAAACCATCAGTCGTTTATCCGCGGTAGTGGCTACGATCTGATCGATTATGCCAGTGCTGGTTTGACGAACAACTGGACTGCCATCAACCGGACAATGAGGAATACCTATCCGGGCGAATAATAATCTCAGGTAATCATAAATTTCCGTGACGGTGGCAACGGTAGAGCGCGGATTGCGTGAAGTCGACTTTTGATCAATAGAAATAGCCGGGCTTAAACCGTCAATCTGGTCAACATCCGGCTTTTCCATTAGTCCCAAGAACTGGCGGGCGTAAGAACTCAGGGACTCCACGTAACGGCGCTGGCCCTCGGCGTAGATAGTGTCAAAAGCCAGGCTGGATTTGCCGGATCCGCTCAAACCAGTGATCACCACTAACTTGTTCCGCGGAATTGTCACATCTATGTTTTTTAGATTGTGTTCGCGAGCACCTTTAACTACAATCTGATCAGCCATTTTTCTCCCTAAGTAAGGTGCTCAATTATACAGAAAAAGTCCGGCTTTTTCCAGTCCTTAGTTTGCGTAGCGGTCTTGCTACACGCCGCTAGGTGCCAAGTCTGGGTCAGGTACGGGCACGTCATGTTCTAGTTGGCCAATGACGTCCCCCGAATTTTCAACTGGGAAGTAACCAATTTCGGCATGGTCCCTACGAAACAATATGGCGTTCACCAGGCCCAGGTCATACATGACTCCTTCGGCGTTCACCAGATAGTTTTTATGTTCGTCTTTAGAGCCAAGTTCATCGTCATGGCCTATTAATGACGTTGTTATTTTGTAGCCAAAAGTACCAATCGGGCGGCTAGTAATATACTTTGACGGTTTAGCAGTTGTCTTTTCCGTAATACTAACTGGTACGTCTGCCGCAAAGCAGCCTATTTCCGATTCGGTGTATTGCAGCTCCTGGCGGTGAATGCTTGTACGCTTAGGATTGAGAATAAGGCGGGCAATATAATCAAATCCCGGTATAAGTATATTCGGTTTAAGGGAATCATCTATTTCCTCCCTGTACTTTTCCAGGCTTACCGTCTGGATTGCCCGCTCAAGATTTACTGCCATTCCTACATTATATTTACCTTAACCTACCGCTGCAAGCATAAGCTCTTCATACAATGGACTTGACAACTTGACAAATAGGTGTATAATGCGATCTACACGCAGGGGTCGCAAATGTATAACATCATCGTGCTGGGACTAATACCGGGCACCAACATTCAAATCTCGCTACAGGCGTTTATTGCCATGGCTGCGCTGTTCTCTGGCGGCTTATGGATTGGCTGGATTGAACTGGTCCGCAAGCAAAGTTCTACCAGCACTTACCGCTATATTCTGCCGGCCAGCGACGTTCACGTCAGGCAATTTCTGTCGGAACGATAGATTCGCCGTAAAGCCGCAACTCTTCAACTAGATACTGTTTTTCTCCACTTAGGTCGCCGCTGGCTAGTTCTTGGAGCTGGCTAAGGTACTTGGCGAGGCGGCTTTCCTTGCCACCGGCCAGTAGCCTTTGCTGGCAAAATTCTTCCCAGGCAGTTTGCTCTTCTTGGGTTAGAGATTTAGGGTAATTGCGGGCTTTATAAAGCGGCAACAAGTTTTGCAGCCTCTCGTCTTTGAAGTTACTACCTAGGTCACTTAATTCATCTGGCTTGGCGGCCCGGACAGCCCGCATAGTCTGCTTGTCGCCATCATTAATAAAGCCTTCGTATAAACGATCATCTACCGTCAGCTGGTTATCTATCAAGCTAGCTTGCGATTGTTCACGCTCGGTATCGAGCCTTGCCACAGCCTCCAGGACTTTCTTGGCGAAGCCGGCCTGGCCCTTGCTCAAAATCGCCAAGTTCTGCTTAATTGTGTCTATGTCTAGATTGATTCGTTCCTGGGTAGCTTTATCTTTAATAACACCTAAAGGCGCCACGGCCGGGCAACGGTTGTATTTCATGGTCTTAACTGGCAGCCTTACGGCGTCCGGATCCTTGGTGTATCTCCAAGCTTCCACGATTTCATCTACCGACATTTTGAAGAACGGGATCGGATCGTATCTTAGGTCGTAAACGATTGCGCCGCTCTGCGGATGGTCGACTAGCCGCACTACGGCTGTTGTGTTTAGGTTGGTGCCGCCGAATTTGCCTGAGGTATAGATAAACGGCTCGTTTTTTTGAACTAGTTCGGCGACTTTCTTCTTGTCACGGACTTTTAACAGATAGCCGAATAGGTCCGGCTGCTTAGTCTTAAGCAGTTGCGCCAGAGCAATAGTGGCTTGGACATCAGCCAAGGCGTCATGGGCATTCTCGTGACTTAACTTGTTAACCTTTGTTAAATACTCGAGCCGGTTGGCAGGTTTACCGTCCGCGGCAAAGGGCCACTCAATGCCGTCCGGCCTGAGGGCGCGGGTCATTCGCACCAAATCAAGCAAATCCCAACGTGAGCATTGATTGGCCCACTGCCACTCGTAGGCATCATAGAAGTTGCGCCAATGCAGGAAACGCATAAACTCGTCATCAAAACGAATACTGTTAAAGCCAAGGAAGATAGTCTGGGGCTGGACAACCTCATCATAAAACAGCTTCAGGAACTCAGCTTCGGTTAGGCCGTCAGCAATAGTCTGCTGTGGCGTAATGCCAGTAACCATAATGGCGCTTGGTTCAGGTAAAACGTCTGGCGATAGCTTGATTAAAACGTTAACTGGCTCGCCAATTGGCTTCAAGTTCATATCCGTGCGCTGGCCGGCAAATTGCATGATCCGGGCTTTACGAGAATCGAATCCCGTAGTCTCTAAATCATAAAAGAAAAAACTGGCAGCCATAGGTAGCTACCAGTGTAACATTCAACCTCTAAAGTAGATGTTCGGTTGAGGCCGGGCTTAAGTGGGGTACTACTATATACGGCGCGTGATCTCCGCGAAGCCTAGCACCGATTCTACTGGGCTTTGAACGATACAAGGCATAGAGCATCGCAATTTCTTCTGTCCCCTTAATCACCCCCTCCATTATCCACATACTGTCGGTTTTATGTAGGGGCATTGCGCCTTCGTTGAAAGCCTTTAGGGCAAATTCACCATAGTCTTCAACCTTAAGCGCGCTATCTTTGTTCCTGGAAAAAAGGTAATCACCTAAGAACTTCTGCATTGGATCATAATTAACTTGGGCTGGGTCACAAGGCTCAAGACTAGCCGCAACAGGCCCCAAGTATGGGGCTTCAAGCGTTTGAGCCTGTAGTACTTCTAAACTTCTTCCTGGCAATGAGATTGCTGGCATGTCTGTTATCTTATCACTTTACGCATATATTGTCAATCAATAGATGAGCGCGCCGGCGCCTTTGATTTGGATAGTTTGGCCGGCTTCTATGCCCGAACGGACAAGTTCGTGCAGGATGCCGGCTCGGCGCATGATGTCACGCAGGCGCTGGACGCCTTCTTCGCTTTCAAAGTCTGTCCGGCGGGCGAACTTTTCAATTCTTTCGCCTGAGACAATGAAAATATCGTCCTCTTTAACTACTTGGTAGGCGTCTGAGGTGTCAGTCAGCTTAATAACTGGTAGTTTGTTGTCATCCTCGGCTGGCTTGGCTTTTTCCCGGACAGCTTTAACTTGGTCGCTAATAGCGAATAGCATTGGCTTCAGGCCGGTGCCAGCTTGGGATGAGATCGCGAAGATTTGGGCTTTCTTGGTGGCGACTTTTTTGAGCTGCTTGGTGAGGTCGGCGACTATTTCATCATCCAGACCTTCAATTTTAGTTAGGGCAATTACTTCTGGGCGCTTAACCAGGTCTGGCTGATAGGCTTTAAGCTCTTCACGAATCGTCTTGTAAACGGTTGGGATATCGTCATTATAGGCATCTATCAGGTGTAGGATGACGGCCGTCCGCTCAATGTGTCTTAGAAAATCGTGACCCAGGCCTTTGCCATCAGCCGCACCTTCAATTAAACCGGGAATATCAGCCATCAGAATGCTGGATTCTTTGTCTATATCAACCACGCCAAGATTAGGGGTAAGGGTTGTAAATGGATAATCGGCGATCTCTGGTCGAGCATTACTTAACTTGCTAAGTAATGTTGATTTTCCAGCGTTAGGTAAACCAACCAGGCCAACGTCGGCAATCATCTTCAGTTCGAGTAAAAGCTCGGTTTCTTCGCCAGGTTCGCCCTTTTCAGCGAAGTTTGGCGCTTGGCGGCGCGATGATACAAAGTGGGCGTTACCAAAACCGCCCTTGCCGCCTTTGGCCACGATAACTTCCTGGCCATCCTCAACTAGATCAGCTACGATCTCGCCAGCTTTATTGGTGGCCATAGTTCCGACTGGTACTGGCAAAATACTGTGCTTGGCGCTGCGGCCGTGCATTCTGGTCTTGCCGCCACTGTCACCAGATTTTGCCCTGATCTCTTTGTGGAAACGATAGGCCGCTAAAGTGTTCTGGTTGCGGCTGGCCTTGAGGATAATATCGCCGCCATGTCCGCCATCGCCACCATCCGGGCCGCCTTTGTCCACGAATTTTTCATGCCTAAAGCTGAGCTTGCCATTACCGCCAGCCCCTGCGACCAACGTCACCTTTACCTTGTCTATAAAACTCATCTATTACCGGTAAATGTAGTTGTTGAAGTGAGTTGCCGGTACCCATTCGGTGGTGGTGCCAACCCGGCCCCAGCCGCGTAAGCCGTTCATATCTGAATACTTAATCATGAGCCCGTCTGCTGAAACGTCTTCAACCACTGCCACGTGACCAAAACCCGGGCCTGTTGTCTGGGCAACAGCGCCCTTGCGGGGTGTTTTGCTTACGGTCCAGCCGCTAGAAGGCGCGTAGTATGACCAGGTGTTAGCGTTGCCCCAGTTGCCAGGTACAGGAATCCTTGTAGCCACATACCAGGTACAGTAGCCGTATTCGTAACCATTAACGCCGTAAGCCGGGCTGCTGCCCCAGGCGAATGATCCAGCTACGGCGCCAGCGGTGGCGCCAACGAGACTGGTTGTGCGATAAGAGTTGGCTACTGCTGCCCCGAGTGTTCCGTCTGGTACGATGATACGCTTACCAACGGTGAGGCCGCCAATTTCAGCATCGTTATAAGCCACGATCTTGTCTTTACTGGCATGGAACTTAGCAGCTAAGCTATCGGCCGTATCGCCGCTATTAACCGTATAAACTACTCCGTTGACGGGCGGTATGGATAGCTTAGCTCCAACCGTAACGGCATCACCTGTCACGCCGTTAGACCAGCGAATGCTGTCAGAAGTAACACCAAACTTAGAAGCAATGCTAGATACGGTATCGCCTGTCACTACAGTGTAGTCTTTAATGTCGGCACTGGATTTGAGAGCCGTGGCCACTACCTGGGGCTTGCTGACCACGTTATCGTCAGAGGTGGCGGTGGCTACTTCGGCGGCTTGGGACTGGGCCTGGTTATTAACCGCCGTGGTTTCAGGTAAGCTGCTTAAACGGGCCACTGTTAGGGCTATATCAGCGGAAGAGACCTGGTCTAAAGGATTGGCGGCCGCGGCCGCTTGGTTATTACCAAGTGCGGCTGGCGCTTCAGTGCCTTCGGCTTGGGGGTTATGCAGCACAAAGGCCAATATGACGGCAAGAATTGCCACGTTAGACAATAGCAAACTAATCCTTACGGTTCGTTTGCGGAAAGCCTTGCGGCGCATTTTCATTTGAAGACGTTTATAGAATCCTGCCGAACGGATGGTATCCGGTACGGCTAGTCGGTCAGAAATCGATGTTTGGGGGGTTGTACTAATACAATCTCCTACTATTGCTCACAATGAGCTCGTGCATTAACTGGTCAATTATAGCAAATCCGGGCATTAGCGCAAGCTTTTTATGATTTGCGACCCCTGTTACCTACCACAAAGTTTATGGCAGTATTTATCAGCTAGGGCCTGGTGTTCCTCAAGGGTCTTAGAGAAGTAAGTCGTGCCATCATCGCCAGCCACAAAGTACAGCCAACTGGTGGCGGAGGGGTGCGTGGCCGCTGTTAGGGATGACGCCGTGACCGTACTTATAGGGGTCGGTGGCAAGCCAGCGTGCAATAAGGTGTTATAAGGTGAATCATAGTTAAGGTCAGGCGCGCGGCCAGCCGCTATAGCCCCGTAATTAGCCGTCACGTCAGATCCTAGCATCATGCCGCCAGATAGGCGTGATAAGAACACCTGGGCGGCCTGGGCCTGGTCTGTGGGCTTGCTAACCTCTTGGGTGACAATAGAGGCTATAATCAAGCCCTGGTAGGTTGTAAGACCTTCAGAGGCAAAAGACGCCTGGACGTCTGGCGTCAGCTGTTGGCCCATCGCAACCAAGGATTCCCTGATAATCACCGCTGGATCCGTATCAGGCTGCTTAAGGTAGGAATCTGGCCATAACAGCCCTTCCAAAGTGTTAACATTGGTAGGCTTAAAGGCTATTACTGGTAAATCGGTATAATTACTGGGGTCAAGCGCCTTATCAACCGCTGCTGGGGCAAAACCAGCGTTAATCATGTCCGCCCTGACCTGGTCAATCCGTCTTCCAGGCAATATTGTGACCAGTTTGGTGGCCACTTTGCCTCTGGTGAGAGTGGCTACTATCTCTTGAGAGCTCTGGCTGGGCGATAAAGCGTAAGTACCGGTCTGGAACTTATCGGTTAACTCCTTGCTATGAGCGTATAGCTGGAACGCCCAGGCGCTGCGTATCAGATGATCATCTTCCAGGCCACCGGCGATTTGCTTGACGGAACTACCGCTTTTAACAGTGAAGATCTGGTTTGCCTGGCTGTCGCTAACTGGCTTGAGACCGTTGTTGTACAGATTGTGGGAAACTACCACGCCAAATACGACCAGCCCAATTATGCCGAGCAATATCCACCAGATCCGATTAGGAATCTTGGCGCTTGGCAGGCTCTTGCTGCTGCCCTTGCTAACGTGATAACGGGACGGCATTAGGCTACTACCTCTTTATACTCGGCTAACCAATCGTCAAGGATATAAGTCGCGGCCAAAGCATCAATATCAGCTTTAGCATATGGTTTGCCCCGGCCACGAAGTTCGTCTTCGGCATGTTTGGACGTCAATGCTTCGTCCTGGAAGTCGGTAGGCAAAGGCAGATGCTCTTTGATCTCTTTGGCGAAGGCCTCAATAGCGTCAGTCTGGGAGGTATGCTGCCCCTGTAAACCACGCGGAAAACCAATAACTAATCTAGTAACGTTTTCTTCTGCCACGATTTTCTTCAAAGCCGTAAAAAACTGGTCATCAAAAATTAAAGTTGTTACTGGCCGCGGCAACCGGGCCTCGAACGACGCCACGGCCACCCCAATCCGCTTAGCCCCCACGTCGAGCGCCAATACCGAACTAGTCGTTGGAGTCATTTGAGCTGCTCGCTTTCGCGCTCGACGGCGGCTTTGCGATTTCAACCTTTATACTATCGGTTTTCTTAGGGACATTACTGATCCAAAACGGGCTCACCTTAACAGTAACGCTGGTGACATCAGGATTATTGGCTAGGTCAGCCTTGATAGCTCCGGCCTTTTTGCCGGCGGAATTAGTCTTAATCGTGGCTACGTCTAGGGCCGGTCCAGCTATCGCCTTGGTGGTCATAGTCAGCTGGGCGCTGGTACCCGTCAGAATATCCACGTTGTAAGTGGCCGTATCAATTCCAGCGTCTAAAACGGTCTGCTTCTCGGCGTCAATCTGGTTCTTGATATTATCCTCTACCAAATCCCTTAGCTGGTCTTTCTTAACTCCAAACATGGTGTAAGTAATAGCCTGGGTAACCGTGACGTTGTCCGCCACCGTGCCCACGTTAGCGCTAGTCGTTACCGCAGGCGTACCAGCACTGTACGTAGCTTCGATTCCGTAGAGTTTATCCTTACTAAGCTGGTCATTAAGAGTCTTTTTGATATCAGTTTCATTGGCGGCAGCCATCTTGTTCTTAGCGTTGGTAATATCATTCTGGTTAACGCTATGGACAATATTATCAGTGCCGCCCGAGGTTGAACCGGTGCCGGTGACCCCGCTATATGGACTACCGGCACTGAAACCGGTAGCGCCATTAAACGCTGACCCGGCGCTTTGGGCAATGATAGTTACGTTAGTGCTGGTATGGCTGGTACATTTGTGGCTGTTGTTAAAGGTGCTTTCTGAAACTGTTGCCGCTTCTTGGGTTATGTAAGTATTGCCTCCTGAGCTAAAGCTTGATCCAACCGGAATATTTATATCACCGTCCTGGTCAGAACAGTTCGTTAGGCTGATGGTGCCGCTGGCTTTGTTGCCGTTATTTTTCTGGCCAGTTGTAGCCACTGATGCCGTTAGAGTTTTTGGCAAAGAAGCTAGCTTGGCTGGTAAGGTGGCTTCTTCAATATTAGGCTCGGTAGCAGTCGTGGAAAGATTAACCTGCTGGTTAACATCAACGCTAGTGGCGTCAGTTTTTATGGAAATGGTAGCTTTTGGCGTGGCAAAAGTCAGGTAAAGGAAGCCAATCAGTATAAACGCCAATAATACGCCGCCTAGAATTAGCCACAATCGGAAGCGTTCAAAGTTAGGAACTGATAATTTCTTATTTTTCTTGCCAGCACCCTTGCCTTTACCCTTTGGTGGCTCAAAGCTCTTTGGACCTGGTGTTCCTTTGTCAAAGCCCGGGGGCAATTCCTCGTCAGCCAGGCTGACGGTTTCAACGCCGTCGTCACCAACTTTGGAAGCGGCCGCGCCAGCCGCGCCGGCCATGGCTAGTTGGCCAACTGGAGCGTTAGGATCGGGCGGTACTTCTTCGCCATCTTCTTGGACGGCGTCCTCGCTGTCATCTGGCAGGCCGGGCGCGGAAGGGATTTCTGGCTTGCTGGTTAAAGTTTTGGCCACGTGGATACCGGCAGCACCGGCCAGCGGCAACAGGCCGGCTTCAGTAGTAATAAGAGCCAGGTTCTTCTTGTCAGCGTCGGCGGCGCGCTTCAGCAGCTTCATATTAACAATGCTCTGGAAAACCGCCGCCCGTTTTGGCAATACTAAGGCAACCACCTTACCATTGCTGGCATGAACTTTATCAATAATACCGGTGATCTCGTCATCGATATCTATGTAAATGGTGTCTTTATCAGTTGCTGCCATAGTTATACACTTAACATTTTATCAATTTTATCGCGGATTGACCCGCTTCCATCAGAAAACTGCATGGTATCCATGCCAACGCGCAGTAATCCCATGGCCGTAATATAGGTGTGGTCGTTAACATCGCCAGTCTTGTCGGTGATTCCGGCGACTTGTTCTGGACGAATGTGGTGAACGGTTGGCTTACGGGTGAACGGCAGGCCTTTATACCAATCGGTCTGCTGCAATCGATGCATCAGTAGATCGAGCGATGAGCCACCGCCACAAAGAAACAGCCGGTGCGGCAAATGATCGAGTTTAGTAAATTCGCTGAGGGCGAGTTCAATGCCGCCAATCCAAACATCGGCGGTTTTGCCCAAGGCTGCTTCAATGGCTGGCCGCTGGTTAACTGGCGCCTTATTAGTACTTAGGCCAACTTTAAGTTCCTCGGCTTTATCGAACTCAACTGATAAGTCACGCTCAATCGCATGGGTGTAAGCCCGGCCGCCAATGCCAAACATTTTGGTGCCTTGGACGCCACCATCATTAATAACGGCCATGTCAGTGGTGCCGCCGCCAACATCCATTAAGATGGCACTGAGGCTTTGGTTGGGATTATTGCCAATCACGGCCCGGGCCACAGCGAATGGTTCGGCTGCCACGGCTAACAGATCAAGATCAAGCTCCTGGGCGGTCTTTTCCAGAGCGCCAATATGGATCATTGGCGCAAAGGCCGTATAAAGTTGGACCACCACGTCATTGCCCTGGAAACCAATTGGATTAGTCACCGGGTAGCCGTCAATCTCAATACTTACTAACGCGCTGTTAACCAAGCGGACTTCAACTTCTTTGCCACCAAGTTCCCAGGCCAACTGTAGTTTTGCCTTAGTTTGGGCCCGCTCCTGGACCAAATTGATAATCTTCTCCATCTCAGCAATATCCAAAGGCTTAGTTGATTCTTTCCTGGTCACGCGAACCGTGGTGGTAGTACCTTTAACCAACTCACCGGCAATACCGATGATGCAAGTTCGAACACTAACGCCAGCCTGCTCTTCTGCCTCGTTCAAAGCCTTGTCACAATTCTCAACCACGCCAGCTATGTCCGAGATGGCGCCGGCCTGCATGTCGCTCAAGCCTTGATGGGCCCGGCCCTCGCCAATAATTTCGACCTCGCCATTAGTCCGGTCAATCTTACCAATCAAGGCTTTGACGAACTCTGTGCCAATATCTAAAGCTACTAAGTAATCATCGCCACCCTGTTTACCCGCCTTGGCCTTGGCCGCGTTGGTGGCTTTGCTGGCACCCTGCTTGGCAGCTTGCGCCGCCTTGGTGCTAACACTTTTAAATTTCTGAAGCATATGCACTATTTTAGCACACTAACACCTGGAAGAGGCTCAATTCTCTTGACATTTTATAGACTTTGTATTACAATAAAGTATTATGGGCCAATTTGAATACATACTAGTGGCTGGCCCGCTTGCGGGTGGCAAAACTAATGGGGTCAACGGTCTTAGAGGGCCGGAATACGCAGAAAGCCTGCATATACCTAGCCGTTTCTTAACTCGTTATGAATTGCCGGGCGACGATTCGCACAATAAACACCTGGACGTAGACGAATTTGAAGCTGGTGTTGTTGATGGCTCAATTTGGCCTCATTGGGGAAGAAAACTAGATATTGGTGATCCATACCCAGATCTCTATGGCTTTGACGCGACAATCCCGGAAGATGAACCTCAGCCAGATCCAGACGAAAGAACAACTGTACTAGGTATTAATAACGGCTTCTTGCGCGCAAGTAATGAGAGTACGGAAGCAGTCATACCTGAAAGTTTGATAGTTATAATGTGGGCCACCGTGGCCAAGCGGGAGGAACGTCTGATTGATGCTGGGAGACGAGCCAGCCGATCACTTATAAACTTACAAGACGACCTAATCAGGCCAGACGCGCCTATAAAATGGATTGACACTACTGGCTTTGACGAGCCGGAAGAAGGCCAAGCAGCACTAAGAGAAGTTATTGACCAAGTAATCTAGTTAAGCCAGGATGGCTTTGATGCGGCGGATACCGGCCGAACTGGATTCTTCTTTTATAATTTTGAATGTTTTGCCGTCTTCGGCTAGTTGGAGGGTGTGGTCAACGTGCGGGCCGCCACAGATTTCAAAGCTAAATGGCTTGTCGGCATCGTCGGCGATCATTTTATAAACCTTAACTTTGTCACCGTAGCGATCGCCAAACTGGCCTAGGGCACCCTTTTCTTCTACCGCGACTTTGGTTGGATACTCTTTAAACGAAACCTTGAGATCTTTTTGGATCTGCTCGTTGACGATCTTTTCTACCTGCTCTTGCTGCTCTGGCGTAACTTTTTCTGGATGGGTAAAATCGAATCGTAGCCGTTCTTCAGTAATATTAGAGCCATTTTGGACCACATGATCGCCAAGCACATCTCGCAGGGCTTGGTACATCAAGTGTGTAGCCGTGTGATACTTCTTGTGCTGCATAGTCTGACCGCCCAGCCCGCCCTTAAATATTCCCTTGCTGGCAGTCTGGCTGCGAGTCCGCTGCTCATGCATTTTTGCATCAAACCGCTTCCGCCAATCTTGATCCAATTCTATGCCACGCTTATACGCTTCCTCTACAGAAAGCTCGATGGGAAAGCCATGGGTATCGTATAACTTAAATATTGCATCGCCGCTGAGCTTCATTTTCTCAAATGGCGTCATACTTTCGCTTCCCAAAATATTTTCGGATGTCGAAATCCCAGATATTAATTCAAACTCTTTTAGGCCTTTTCTAAGTGTTTGGCGAAAAGCTTTTTCTTCTTTGATCAAAGTGGCGATAACTTGCTCACGAGCGGCTGCGACTTCTGGGAAGTCGTCTTTATATATGTCCGTGATTACTGGCGTGATGTTTTCACATAGACCCTGCTCTACTCCAAGATCGAAGGCGAAGCGGATAGCACGGCGCATTAGGCGGCGCATGACATAGCCTTGCTCTTTGTTGCTTGGAACAACGCCGTCCACGGCTAGGAAAACCGCGGCGCGCAGATGATCGGCTATGACGCGCATGCTTTCCGTATGACTTTCATATTTTTTGCCAGACAGAGCTTCTAGTTTTTCAATAATCGGATTCAAGATACTAATTTTGAAAACGTCTGGTGAGTTCAGCTTGGCCGCGGCGATTCGCTCTAGTCCACCACCAAAATCCACGTTTTGCTTTGGTAATTTCTCAAAGCCGTTTTCGGTTTTGATATATTCCATGAAGACCGAGTTACCGATTTCCATGAAGCGGCCGCAATCACAGTTGGGATGGCAGTTTTCGCCCCAGGCTTTGTCGTGCTCAATGAAACCGAATTCGTAAAAGACTTCACTATCTGGGCCACCTGGCTCTCCGGCTGGCATATCGTCGATTTTACCGGCCCGGCACCACCAGTTTTTGCCAGCGTCGTAATAGAAAATCCGTCCGCCCTGCATGCCCTTTTTATAACCGTCCTCTTCCGAACCAATTTCGACTTCTTTGGCGTCGATTTTCTTCTTTTTAAACAGTTCTTTCCATAGCTTGGCGCTATCTTCGTCTTTAGGAATATTATTGGTTCCATCGCCCTGGAAACAAGTCACGTAAATTTTGTTTGGATCGAGCCCAACCACATCCGTCAGAAACTCAAAGAACCATGGCAGCTGGTCTTCTTTGAAATAATCGCCTAGTGACCAGTTGCCGAGCATTTCAAAGAACGTGGTGTGACGGTTATCGCCAACTTCTTCTATGTCTTGGGCTCGCAGGCAGGTTTGGCTGTTAACTAGCCGGGTACCTTCCGTGTGAGGTTCGCCCAGTAGATAAGGAATCAGAGGCTGCATGCCCGACCCTGTAAAAAGCGTGGTTGGATCGTTGTATGGCACTACTAAAGCCCGCGGAATAACTTTATGTTTCCGCTCTACAAAAAAATCTAAGTAAGCTTTGCGAATTTCTTGTGCTGTCATATCTGTAAAAGTATAGCAAAGTCTTGACTTTTTAGCATTCTGTATTATGATAGTCTTACCGATTTAAGGAGTTAATATGGCCGACATCTTAGACGCAAATTCGCTAGGTAGGGCGGCTGAACTCGGCAACGAGGCTCTCAATTATTTATCTTGTAACGAAGCCCTAGTTAAAGGGCCCCGGAAGGTTAAAAACCTTGGCTACATAGGCGCGCTTGGCGTTATGAAAAGCCTGGCAGCTGAAGAATACCCCGTTTTTGCCGCGACTGGTTTCTTGGGCGTGATCGCTTACGTATATCCCGAAGCAGAATACGAATCAGCTCATGTCCTGATCGAAAAAGCGACTAGCCAGCTACAAGCTCTCAAAGACGAGGTGTAGCTAAATTATTATCCCGCCACCTAGGACTTGGTCATTGTCATAGATAACGGCTGATTGGCCGGCAGCAAGGCCACGCTGCGGTTCTTCAAGTGATAGTTTATTGCCATTAATGACGCACGTAACTAGTGGGCCACGGTATCTTAGTCGTGCCTTGTATTTAGCATCGGGGTTAGGCTTTTCGTTGATCCAATGGGTGTCTTCTAGCTTGATTTCTATGGTCCACAACGCTTCATCATCAAGATTGGTAGTGACGTAAACCGTATTAGTTTCCATATCTTTATGGCTGACGTAATATGGTAGGCCGCCGCCCACGTCTAGGCCATGGCGCTGGCCAATCGTGTAAAAAATGGCGCCGTCATGTTGGCCGATTTCCTTGCCGGCCTGGTCTACGATTGGTCCGGGCTTTTGCGGGCCAAGTTCGTTAAGCAAGAACTCTTTGATGCCAACTTTGCCTACAAAGCAGATGCCCTGGCTGTCTGGTTTTTCGGCCGTGGCCAAGCCGATCTTTTTGGCAAGTTCGCGGACTTTGGGTTTTTCTAGTTCGCCAATTGGCATCAGACTCTTTTTCAGGGCAGATTCGGTTACACGATAAAGAAAATAAGATTGGTCCTTGTTGGCGTCTAGCCCAGTTAATAATTGGCCGTCTTTAATACGAGAGTAATGGCCGGTGGCAATCATGTCCGCGCCATCTTCCAAGGCAGCTTCTAAAAAAAGTTTAAACTTCACTTCCTGGTTGCACATAATGTCTGGGTTGGGCGTGCGGCCAGCTTGGTATTCAGCCACCATGTAATCAACGACTTTTTGGCGGTATTCGGTCTCAAAATCGTACATTTTGAAATCTATACCTAGCTGGACGGCTACGCGCTTGGCGTCTTGGTAGTCCTCTTTCCATGGGCAAACAAAGCCTGGCAAATCCTGACTCCAGTTTTTCATGTAAACGCCGGTGACATCGTAGCCCTGCTCTTTTAAGAGCGCGGCCGTCACGGACGAATCAACGCCACCGGACATTCCAACATAGACTTTTTTAGACATATATTTTCTATTATAGCAAAATATTGATTAAAGAACTCAGATATCTAGGAAGATTATTATGCGGTCAGCTTTGACGTGCATAATGCCACCGGAAATTTTGATGGTGGTTTTGTTGTCATTGTTAACTGTTCTGAGCACTAGATTGCATGGGCTAAGTAGCGTTATGAAGTTGTGGTGCCGGGGCAGCACGTCAAACTGGCCGGTAGTGTTTTCCGCGGTTATGCTAAAGACATCCCCGTCAAAATATTCGCGGAATGGCGAGTGTACCTTAACGCGCATGGTAGCGGCTTTTGGTTTGGTCTTTTGGTAGTCCCTGGCGGCTTTATCCTTATCCCGCTCCTCACGCGCGACTGGGACTTTTTCTTGTTCCTGGTATATAGCCTGCTGGGTGTTTACCGACGGGGGTTTGTCATCGCTCATATTACGATCTCTTCAATGCTTTTAAGGGTCTCCTCGCGGCTGAAAAAATCGCCTTTTACGCCGGTGTGCTTAGTCATGACGCTCATATTCTGGGTGAAGTTAGTGATGAGCTTCTTGGCCTTGGCGTAATCGGCCCGGTCAGCTGGGCTGAGCTCGTTTTCACCAATAATGGCGATTATGTTTTTGAGCGATTCGTATTTTTGCAGCAAAGCTTGGACCTGGACGCTTAGTAGATAGTGGCGCTCCCCGACTATTTCCGGCGTTAGCAGCGAAGACGTGGTCAGGCCAAGGTCAACCGCCGGCCGGATGCCCTGCTCGGCGACTTTGCGCGACAAAACAACGATCGAGTCCATTTCGTGCTGGATGAATTGCACGGCTGGATCGCTAATGTCATCGGCTGGGACATAAATGGTCTGGACTGAAGTGATCGAACCGTTTTCGTTGGAGCTTAAGCGGTCCTGTAGCATTTTTACGTCCGAGAATATGGTTGGCTCGTAGCCGCCCTCGTTTGGAATTTGGTCGAGCAGCGTAGAGACTTCGTTACGGGCCTGGACATAGCGGTACATATTGTCAGCAAAGAACAGCACGTCTTTTTTCTGGTCGTCCCGGAAGTGTTCGGCAGCGGCGGCGGCAGAAATCCCCACCAATGAACGCAAAACTGGATTTTCATTCATCTGAGCAAAGAACATACAAGTGTTTTTAAGCAGGTCATTTTCCTGGAGCGTAACGTAAAGCTCATGGCCTTCTCTGATACGCTCGCCAATGCCAGAGAAGAATGACAGGCCACCATCAGACTGGGCAATATTATTGATTAGCTCCATGGTTAGCACGGTTTTACCAACGCCAGCGCCACCCACAATGCCGATCTTGCGGCCTTTGACGAATGGCGTGAAGAAGTCAACGATTTTAATACCTGTTTCCAGGATTTCTGGCTTGGCCACTTTAAAATTAGTGGCCCGGGCCGGTAATTTCAAAATGTCTTTGCGCTTCTGGTCCTTGCCGGACAGCGCCTCTTTACCATCAAGTGGATCACCTAAAGCATTCAGTATGCGGCCGATTGTAGCGTCGCCGATTGGGATTTCAATGCCGGCGTGGGTGCGTTCTACTTTCATGCCCTTGGTTATAGTAAGGTCGCTTCTGACATTCAAACAAAAGGCGATGCCGCCTGGGTCTAAGTGGTCTACTAGAAGTTCGGTCTTTTTTTCGTTATCAGCCACTATCAGTTCGTGGACTGCGGGCGAGTCTTCGTCAAACTGGACTTCGACGACTAGTTCTTTGGCACTAATAATGACTCCAGCCATGGCTATACCCGCGCCCCCGCGTTAGCTTTTTTAAGGCCGTTAACAATTTCTTTGAGGCGTTCGTCTTTGAGGCCACGCTTGGCACGGTTGTAGTCTAAGCGCAGTTGGGACTTTGATTCGTCAGCCCGTTCGTGCGAGGCCGTCATGGCTTTAAAGCGAGAAGCGTACTGGGCCAACTTGGATTCCAGCAACAGCTGGCTAATAGCGATCTGCATCATTGATCGTTCCAGGTGGGCGGCCACGGCGTACGCGCTTGGTTCGAATATATAGTTGTTCTCACTAATAATTTCGTCTGGCTTATCGGCGGCGCTGCCACGATTTCTAACGGCGCTGGAAAGCTCGATACTTTTAACTTCCTGGGCCATCAGGGAAATATATTCCTGATAGAACAATTTTGTAGTCTTGTAGTTCTGGACTTCGTGAATGATTGGTAAAACGTTAATGTTGCGGTCTTTCACGGGCATCTTGAAGTATTTCTTATAATTTACGCCTTCCTGGGCCAACTGCGTGGCACCATGATGGCCAATTACTATAATGTCTTGTTTGGATGGATCGTAGCCTTTAAGCATCAACTGGACTAGCTTCTGGTCAATATCGCCGCTGAAGCCGCCTTCGGCCGTGATAATAATATACAGGTCTTTATCAATGACTTTCGGGCCGGCTTTTTCGCGGCCAAAAGTGAACAGGTTATCAACTCTCAGCTGCGAATAAATATCCCACAAATCATTAAAGAATCTGGTGGATTGCATCACCTGGTCTTTAATTTGGGCGATCCTCATGCTGGCAATACCTTCAAAAGCGCTGGTCAGTTCAACCAAAGTGCTCATGGCCGCTTCTTCGCGGGCAATTTCGTTTGGCCGCTTCATTGCTTGGCTCCGGCTGGGGCGGCAACGGCTGCCGGCTCAGGTTTAGACGGCTCGGCTGGTTTTACCAGACAAAACTGTTTCAGGTCGTTGCGGACATGATCGTAGTCTTCGTCCTTGGTGATTTTGGCGGCGTATTCGTTGGCCTTGGTTTTTAGCGAATGTAGCTGCAAGTCTTCGCCCTCTTGCAAGTTAAGCACCAAGTCAAACATCAACTGCTGGGCCAGTAACGAGTAGGTGTCAGACGGGCCCTGGGTGATAATTTCAAATACACGCTTGCCAGTAGCCAGCGCCTGTTTGGCTTCAGCCGCTAATTCGGCGCCAAAATGCGAGAACTCTTCGGCTTGGCGGTAATCAGCCAGTATTTTAAGTGTTTGGGCGGCCAGTTCTTTCTGGCGCTTATTGTGGCCAACGCCACCGGCACGGGTAACGCTAAGCCCCATGTTAATGGCTGGCCTAATGCCCTTGCGGAAAGTTTCAATGTCTAATATCCACTGGCCGTCCGTTATGGACATGATGTTAGTTGGCAGGAAGGCCGTGATGTCACCGTTGGCGGCATGAACGATTGGCACTGAAGTCAGGCATTTGCCATTCCTGTCCAAACGGCCAGCCCGCTCCAGCAAACTAGAGTGGGCGTAGAACATATCGCCAGGATACGAGTCGCGTCCGGGACTAACGCCGGATAACAGCGCGACTTCGCGGTAAGCGTGGGCGTGGCTAGTCAAGTCATCGTAAATAATAATCGTGTCCTGGTCACATTTTTGCCACAAATACTCGGCTAACGAACAGGCCACGTACGGCGCTATGTAACTCATTATTAACGATTCGAACATGGTTGAAACCACGACTATGGCTTTGTCCAAGCCTCCGTTTTCCTGCAGTCTTGTTAATAAAGTATCAACGTCGCTACGGCGCTTGGCAATCAAGCAATAAACCACGATCTGGTCAGTGTTTTGCTGGTTAATTGTCAGCTGGGTGGCTAAGGTGCTTTTGCCGGACTTGCTGTCACCCACCAGGGCCATGCGCTGGCCACGGACTAATGGGAACAACGAATCCACGGTGCTAATACCACTCTCCAGCTGGTCTTCTAACAAGCGGCGCTCGTGCATCGATGGCGCGTCATTAAACACTGGCCAGACCGCGTCGGCGGCGATTGGGCCTTTGCCATCAAGCGGTTCGCCCGTGGCTGAAATTACCCGTCCAATGAAGCTTTTGCCAACCTTCGAGACTAGTTCGTGGTGTTGTAAAACCGCCACCATGCCAGTGCGCAGCTCCTTAGCGCCCAGGTGCAAGACCACAACGTAATCAGCAGCCACCTGGTTAATGAAGCCCTTGCTGCCATCCTCGAACATGATCAAAGCGTGAATCGGTGAAGGTTGCAGGCCACGGACTTTAACCAAAAACTTCTCGACCGCGATAACTTCGCCAACTGGATTGCCGGCCGCTATTAAGCCCTCAAAGTGCTTGTTGCCATCAGCCGCGCTCATGCCCGGACCTCTTGGGGCTGAGCCTGGGGCTGGGTAGCAGTTTCAAGGCTAGCCAATAACTGGTCACGCTTCTTGTCCAGGTCCTGGCGCAGCGAAAAATCAAAATATTTATTAGTAGTACGGACCGTGCAGCCAGCGCCAATTGACGGCCTGAGGCCAATAGTCAGCAAAACCTGGGGATGGATTTCTTTACGCAAGTAGACCATCAAGGCTTCAATAAACTTAGCGTCAGGGTCAGCGCTAAAACTCATGTGAATCACCGGAGCTTTTTCGTGCACTAATTTTAGGAACTGCTGGAGCCCGGTACGAGCGGCCGGCTCTAAAAGATCCAGCTTATTAAGCCCGGCGGCCTGTTCGAGCAAACTGCTTAGCTTAGGCAACTCTCCACGCTTGGAGTCACGAACATCTTGGTCCATTAGCGAAGCGCCAACAGTTTCAAGTTCTCTTAGTAAGCGCGAGGCGTCAGCCGGGCTGGCTACCATGGCTGGTAGGACTAAAGTTTTAACATGGGTCCCGGTTTTATGCTCCACCATTTATATCCTCAATGATGGCTTTCTTATTCTGCTCGATTTCACCCAGGATGTATTCCAACTGGTCGGTCAGGTCAATTTGGTTGCCAATCGCCGCTAAAACGTAGTGGTTGATAATATCAGCCATGTTGGCCTCAAACCGCTCTATAATCAGTTTTTTCTCGGCCATTATCTGTTCCTGGACTTGCTCGCTAAGTTGCTGGCGCTGTTCGTCAATTGCCGTGTTGGTTTTTTGAATCGATTCCACGGCTAATTGCTTAGCGTCCATGATTGATTGCTCGTACTTGTTAAACTCCTCTTTGAGTTTCTCGGTGATCTCGGTTTTCATGTAGTCGTTCAGCTGCGAGGTTGTCAGCCTTAGGTCCTGCTGCAGGAACATAGCGTTTTCACCAATGATTTTCTCAAAGTGTAAGCGGCCCCGGTTACGCAGCTCCTCGCGGAAAGTCTTGTCAAAGATGTGCTCCACGTCTTGGTCAGCAGCTTCCTGGATTGAATCAGGCTGGCTGGTGTCAAGCTTGTGACCGCCGCTATTACCAATCCGGACAGCCAACCAAATAAAGGCGATCCCGGCACTGCCGATCGCCGCTAAAATTAGTGCTAGCCACCAGATTGTCATGTTTGTTTACCCACCATGTCGTTTATCCCAGATGAAAGTGCTAAAGCTTCAGGTGTAAGTATACAACAAATACCCTGCCAAATAAACAATAGCTAACAGGGAAAACGGCTATTTAGCGAGTTTGGCCAGAGTTTGGATGGTTTTTTCAATTTCCGTCTCTGTTGTGGCACGACCAGTTGTGAAGCGGAGACTAGCTTGGGCGTCTTCATCACTAAGGCCAATTGCACGCAACACGTGCGAAGGCTCATCGTTGCTGGCGCTGCAGGCCGAGCCAGCAGCGGCCTGGATACCAGCTTCGTCGAGCTGGATTAACAGTCTCTCGTTGTCTTGGCCAGGCAAGGTCAGGTGAACATTATTTGGCAACCGATACTTCTGTGATCCGTTGATAATCGCCTGCGGAAGCTGCTCTTGGATCTGATCCAGAAACTTATCCTGCAAATTTTGTAAACGCTCAACTTCGGCATGACGAGTTGTTTGGGCCAACTCCAGCGCGCTGGCCAAGCCCGCGGCAGCCGCCACGTTCTCAGTGCCTGACCTCAGTCCACGCTCCTGTCCGCCACCCTGGATCAGCGGCTTCAGAACCGTGCCAGCTTTAACGTAAAGCGCCCCGCTCTGCTTTGGGCCATAGATCTTACCGCCGTTAATTGTCATCAAATCAACGCCCAGGCGAGCCACGTGCAAGTCTAGATAATTAGCAGCCTGGCAAGCATCGGTATGTAAAAGTAGCGGCAGGCCCGCACCGGCCCGTTCCTTTCGTTTTTTAGCGATGGTCTTGGCAACCTCACGGATTGGCTGGACCGTGCCAATTTCATTGTTGGCGTACATAACGCTGACAAGAACAGTTTGGTCATCGATTTTTTTGGCCAAGTCTTCAAGATCGATCCGGCCATCAGGGCCAACCGCGATTTGGCGGCAATCGTAATTACCAGCTGGCAGCAGAACCGATTCATGCTCCAGCGAACAAACAACTATGTTGCCTTTAGGAAATTGGCTCATAACACCGTGAATTGCCAGGTTGTTGGCTTCAGTGCCACCGGCCGTAAAAATAACTTCACTGGAGCGGGCGCCTAGCCAATGGGCGATTGACGAGCGGGCAACTTCCAAACCTTTGCGAGCTTCTACACCAGCTATGTAAGTGGCTGATGGATTATAGAAATTATCCGTAAAGTACGGCTGCATTACTTTAAGCACGGCAGGATCAACTGGCGTGGCGGCGGCATGGTCTAGGTAAATTTTCATAATTAGATGTTGAACAGCTGGCGGGCATTAGCCGTGGTAGCTTTTGCCAAATCTGCACGATCTTCATTCCGTAATTCGGACATAAAATCAGCAACGGCACCCAGCCGTTTGGGCTCATTTATAGTACCACGATGTGGCACTGGTGTCAAGTACGGTGAGTCAGTTTCAAGGAGTAATTTCTCCAACGGCACGGATTTATAGACATCCAGCTGGGCCGGATCTTTAGCGAAGGTAGCTATGCCATTGACGCCAATGTACAATCCCCTGTCCAGGGCTTTAGCCAGGTTTTCAGCTGAGTCCGTGAAGCTGTGCAACACGCCGCGCAAGCCTTGGTAGCTATCAAAAACTGGCCAAAAATCGTCAAAGGCTTCACGGACATGGAAAATCAAAGGCAGATCATGTTGTATGGCCAGTTCCATCTGGAATTTAAGCACTTCAGTCTGCGCATCTTTAGGCGAATGATTGTAATAAAAATCAAAGCCACATTCGCCAATGGCCACTACTTTGGGCCGTGAAGTTAGATCAGCAAACTCCTCTAGTTCGGCGGTTTTACCTACGAACTCTTTAGCTTCATGTGGATGTAAGCCAATCGTAGCCCAGCAATTGTCCCGCTCTTGCACAAAATCAACTGCCAGGCGGCTATCTTCCAGATCACAGCCCACGCAAAGCAAACGAGTTACGCCCTGACCAGCCGCGCCGCTGACAACATCATCAGCATTCAACTCTGACTTGGCCCATAACTCGCGCGTACCGCGCTCGCCAACTTCCAAGCCAATCGACTGGATGTGGCAATGTGTGTCAACCAGTTCTTGCATGTCTAGTCCTTAGCGGTTTCGTGCTTGGGAAACAGCGTTGCCGCGGTGGGCTTAACCTTTTCACCAGCAAAGACGGCCTGGATCTTGCTGGCTGTTTCCGGCAGGAACGGCTCTAACAATTTAGCAATATTCAGCAAGGAAGCGGCTTGGTAAGCCAGAACTTCGCGCAAATGCCCGGTCTCATCATCAGATTTAGCGATCATCCAAGGTTTTTCCTCGTCAATGTATTGGTTGAGGCCGCGAACCTGGTCCCAAACGTCGTCTAAGGCCCTGTCAAAACGGCAGGCCGCTATGGCTTCATTGTATTGGGCGATGTCATGCTCGGCCTCTGGTAATTCTCCAATTTTGCCGTCCTGGTATTTTTGAATCATGGCCACGGTGCGCTGGACGGCATTACCTAGCTCGTTAGCTAGTTCGTTGTTATAGGCCGCTTCAAAACGGTCCCAGGTGAAATCGCCGTCTTCGTAACTTGGCACTCGCCGCAGGAAATAGTAACGGAAGGCATCAACGCCGTATTTTTCCACGATTTCCGCCGGACTGACCACGTTGCCGAGCGACTTGCTCATTTTCTTGCCGTCCACTGTTACGAACCCGTGCACGTAAAGCTGCTTTGGCAAATTAATACCCAGGCTCATCAGCATGGCTGGCCAAATCGCCGTATGGAACCGGATAATATCTTTGCCAATCACCTGGACTTGGGCTGGCCAGTAGGCCTTAAAGTCAGCGTGCTCCGGATAACCCAGCACTGTGATGTAGTTCATTAAGGCCTCGAACCAAACGTACATGACCTGGTCTTTGCTGTCCGGTACCGGAATGCCCCAGCCCATTTTGTCTTTGTGGCGGGAGATACTGATATCTTCCAAGCCCTCTTTAAGCAGGCCTAGGATTTCATTGCGGCGGGTTTCTGGCACGATTTGGAATTCACCAGAAGTAATTGCTTGGGTTATGGGCTTAGTGTACTTACTGAGTTTGAGAAAGTAATTCTCTTCCTCGATCTTTTCATACGGACGATTATGAGCCGGGCAGACCCCATTATTGGCTTTGACTTCTTTTTCCGTGAAGAAGGCTTCGTCACCAGTGCAGTACCAGCCCACGTATTTGCCTTTGTAGATATCCTTTTCCAAAGATTTCCAAATCAGCTTGGCGCGCTGTTCGTGTCCGGCGTCAGTGGTACGGATAAAGCGGTTATTGCTGATATTGAGCAGGCTGGTTAATTCCTCGAACCGTTGGCTGATCTGATCAGCGTAGGCTTTAACTTCCATGCCCTGTTCAGCGGCTTTTTCGGCGATCTTACCACCGTGCTCATCCGTGCCGGTGCTGAAGATAACTTCATCACCTTGCTGGCTGGCCTGGCGGGCCAAGACGTCAGCGTAGACCAGCTCCATGGCAAAGCCAATATGTGGATCGCCGTTAACATACGGCAGCGACGTTGTTATGTAGTATTTGCTCATTGCTTTCTAGTGTACCTGATACAGTCTTGGGATTATAGGGGGCGGTCAACGTAGTCTTGGCAGAAACGCTCAAAGACAGCGTTAGTCCAGCCAAAGCCAGTTTGTGATGGGTAAAGTCCTTTGAGCGGCGGTTTTTCCGGCGAGACCACGTTGTACTTTTCTAGGAAGAGGTGCTCGTTATTGAACCACTGCAAATTAGTTTTGAGCCATTTATTGGCAATCCGGCGGGCATCCGTATGATAGCCATAACGCTCCAGGGCTTTAACGACTATGAAATGCAGCGGCGCCCAGCCATTTGGATAAGACCACTGGGTTGGCAAACTGCCCATCACGAACTGTCCGATTGGCAGCGTGTCTGTTGTGGTCAAACCGCCTTTATGCTCGAACCGGCGCAGTCCCTTGACCACGCTAGCGGCTTGTTTCTCGTCTAGCATGCCGGCCCACATTGGGAAAAAAGCCGCTAGACTGCTGATGTTGCCGCGCTTGCCTTTGGCGTAATTGTAATCGTAATGCATGCCACGGACCCGGTCCCACATTAACTTGTCCATAGTATGCTTGCGCAGCTCGGCGGCGGCTTCCCACTGGGCGGCGCCTCTTTTATCATTAAAAATGCGGGCGGCCCGGGCAAAGTCAGTCTCGTACTTGTAGAGCAAAGCGTTCAAATCAACTGGCAAGAAGTCCAGGGCCTTACGGTCAAACCGTGGCGTCATGTCCCAGCCAGATTCGGCCTCGGCCAGATCGTGCAGGTAATTAATATCGTAATAGCGGCTAAGGCCTTTGTGGACCTGGCGCTCGTTAGGCTTTTTAACGCCCATCCAGACCACTTTGTATTCTTTCTCGGCCACGGCCATGGCTTTCTTGAGCCAGGCTTCGCTCATATCGTATGTCTGATAAACATCGAATATGAAAGTAGTCAAAAATGGCGGCTGCGAGCGGCCGGTTAGATATGTGCGCGAGGCATTCGGAATAACCTTGAAACGATTAAACAAGAACATTAGATTTTCGAGAATGCCTTCCACTAGCTCCTTGTGTTCATCGTCCAGCATACCTTGGACCATGAAGTAACTGTCCCAGTAGTAAAGCTCGTTATAATCAAAGCCGATTTTTGGGCTGTAGGACGGCACTAGGTAAGGCTTTGGCAATCCTAGCAGGCTTTCATCGTCTTTAGGGTGGAAGCGCTCAACCTTGGCCCAGTACTCAGCCACGTATTCGCGAGCCTCGGCTACGTCCTGTGGCATCAGATCTTTATCGGCTTGAAACGATAGCTTTAAAGTCCGGGAGACAAAGTGCTTGGCGTGGTCGAATTGCATCATACCCTTAAGACTAACAAAAAAAGAGCAGGCTTACACCTACTCTTTTAATGTTGGTCGGTTTAGAGACTAGTAGCTGTTGCCACCGCCACCAAAACCGCCGCCACCGCCACCGCGGGGTCGCTCTTCACGAGGACGAGCCTCGCTAACAACGATTGGACGACCATCAAGGTCTTTACCGTTAAGCTCTTCGACAGCTTTTTTAGCTTCTTCGTCGCTGCTCATCTCTACAAAGCCGAAGCCTTTAGAGCGGTTAGTCTCTCGGTCCATAATTACGCTAGCTGATACAACTGTACCGGCGCTCGCGAAAAAGTCCTTAAGACTGTCGTCATTTGTAGCCCACGCGAGTGAACCGATGAATAATTTGCTTGCCATTTCTTATCTCTCCTGCACTGTCATGAGGTAATCTGGCGAGCCAGTTAACTGCGCCCCTGAACATGTACGTACTTGTTTACTTAATTTATTCTCTAGAACCTAACAAAAGTTATTAGCAGTTTTTTCTAGCACCTTGAGTGTACCAGAGCCACCCCATATACACAAGCCGGTTATTTTCGGATTCTAACCTTGGTGCGCAAGTTCTGCAAGTATTGCTGCGGATTAACTTTTGGGTGCGACTTCAAATAAGCCATGTGTTTGGCTTCGAATGATATTGGAGTGGTGCGGAGAACGTCATCATCACTGTAACAAGTACCAGTGTTAAGACCATTATCCGAATGCATGGATTTAAGCAATTCCTTGATCTGGGCTTCATCAATGTGCTTCACCTTTTCAGGCTTCTGGGTATACATGCCGTTCATGCGGAAGTCTTAGCTTTCTTGGGCTTCTTAACTTCCTTACGGCCCTTGTCCTTAGACATAATTGTCCTCTCTCTTCCCTATAAGTATACTCTCTGAGAGAAGATAAACCTAATCTGTAACCCTAAATTTTGGTCCAGGTGCCGCAGCGCGTGGACTCGAAAGCAACGTCCGTGGACGCTATAGTTACGACCGCTTGGCCGCTTGGGTTGCCGTTAGCAATAATGTCACCAATGGTGCCGCCTGTGCCTGATAGCCTGGCGTAGTAACAGTAACCGCCTGAATTAGCGGCCCTATAGGTGCCCGGAACGATTTCCTTATTCACTAAGTAGGTTCCGTCACCAAAGGATGTTTTAGGAGCGTTGCGGGCAGCTTCTTCCTGGGCTTTGCGGGCCGCCTCGGCATCAGTCTTAGCTTTGGCTTCAGCCGCCTTTTTATCTGCCGCCAGCTTTTTGTCAGCAGCTGCCTTGGCTTTCTTGGCGGCGTCTTGGGCTTTCTTGGCGTCAGCCTTGGCTTTTAAGTCCGCTTTGGCTTTAGCCGATTTAGCGTTCGCTGCCACGGCTTGCTGTTTCTTTTTCTCGGCCTCTGCTTTACGTTTAGCTTTTTCTTTCTTAGTGTATCTATGAAGTTTGTAAGTCTCCTTGGTGACCTTATCGCCGTCTTTTACCGTTACGGTGATAGTATTATCGCCTTCGTTCAATGGCACCGCGTATGAATATTTGCCCTGGTCGCCGGTTTTCACAGTTTCACCATTAACGGTTAGGGTTGAATTATACGGAAAGATTTTGCCTTCTAGTTTATAGCTACTTGCCTCGACTGGCGCGTTGCTGGCCGACTTAAGATTCGTGCTCGCGGTAGGTGGAGCGTTAAGATATCCAAACACACCCAAAGCTAATAGCGCCACGACTGCCACAGTTACTATTTTCTTAGTTTTGCTAGTCCAATCCGAATATTTGAACATGAGATACAGACCCAGCGGGAAAAAGAAAACTAGAAAAAGAATGATCGCAATGTTTTGCTGATACCATTTCTGATGCAACACGCTAACTCCTTATTTAGCAGTATTATACCCTATAAATAAAAAAGCCCCAGCGTCCGCCGGCTTAGCTTGGTTAGTCGTCTACTTAACAATCACCGAAGCCGTCATTGGATATAGGTAACTATCCGTCAGTGAGGTAAGTTTTTGCTGGCTATCACCTATTACCATTATGGCTATAGCATGGTCTTTCTGCCAGAGATACAACGTGCGTGATAGTTGCCCTGGTATATCAGATGTGACCTCTAGCCATTGTTTATCATTAATTTTCAGCTTCCGCGAAGAGATTTTTATATCTTCCTTTTTGACGCCGAAACCTTCCAGCAGTGCGGCGTCAGAGTCGCTAAGCTTAGTTACTTTTTCTTCAAAATCCTTTTGGCTTTTTTGATCAGTTCTTTGCTGAGTAGAAACAGTTACCTGGTCCTGTGTTTCAGTAGGCGATGATGGTGCATCGGAGCTGGTTTCCTGAGTATCGCTTGAAGCGCTGATACTTACGTTTTTGGACTTCAGACTATTAAAATCGGACTCGGCTGAGATACCTAAGCTCCAGGTTGGGGGTGCTTTGACTGTAAAGCCCAGTCCGGTATCCAAAGTTTGCCAGTCAGCAGGAACCTTGACGTCTTTACTATCGGTTTTGGCCACGCTGGTGCTGGTACTAGCAGCTTTTTTAGTGGAATTGGGGTTCTTACCAGTGGCGACTATAGCCAGGACCGTGACACCAACCACCACAAGCAGCAACACGATCAAGGCTGCTATCAAAGGTTTCCTGGATGATCTGCCAGGCTGTCCGGCCATGGCCGTGGAGACATCGGGTTGAAAAAGATTGGAGGTATCTGGAAGACTTGGAGGCGTAGTTGTGGCTATATGGGGTGGAGAAAACTGATCAGAAACCACTACTTGCGGGTGTGGTGTTGGTGGCGGCACATTTAGGTCAGGGGACGGTGGCGTAGACGGTGTAGGCGTGATTGGCTCAGGCGGGATTATTGGTTGCGGATTAACTGGTCCGTCTGGTGGCTGGTTAGGATTTGGTCCTTGGTTTTGGAGGTCCATATTTTTTCCCTTAGTGTTATTGCTAGCATAACAGTTAAGGCTAATTTTTCAATAAAAAAGCACCAGCGATTGCTGATGCGTTTTTGGAGGAGCTGGCGGGTACTGCCCCCGCGTCCGCCGGTTTATTTTGGTTAGTCGTCTACAGGCTTAGTTCGTTTTGATTCTTAAGGAACGAGTATTTAAACGAACAAACATCTCATTCCAGCAATCCAAAGTCTTAGCAGCTAGTTAGGATAATTCTAACTGAGCGTCCAGAAGATATAGCGCGCCTTTGCGTTATCTGGCGTCACACGCGGCACGGCTTAGGAGTTAACTTAAGCTGTTGCGAATGCTAGTTGACGCTGTCCGAGGACTTTGTTAACTGCATCGCTAATAGAAGTTTTTGCATCTATATAGTTGCCTATACGCTGACAAGCGACCTGCTGATCTAACCGATAAAGTCCAACGTCGAGCTTAAAATTCAGCCCCGTATGTGAATATCACCTTCTCAAGTGATGACTATATTATACCACTTATGTCAATAGACCGTCAATCGTGATGATTTAGCGTATAATACGACGTACTTATGAAGAGATACAAACTGTTTATAGACGAGTCCGGCCGGGAGCACCAGTCGCACCAATCCAAGTACTACATTTTAATTGGCTGCATTATTGAAGCCGCCGCCCAGCATGAACTCGAGGTAAGATCGAACCAGATTAAGTACCGCTACTGGAAGCGCACCGATATTGTTTTCCATTCCAGGGAAATCGACCGTAATGCTGGCGACTTCGCGATTTTTGCCGGTAACGAAAAGCTGAAAAAAGAGTTTATGAGTGACCTGGTTCATCTTATCAATAGCGCGCCAATCAAAGTGACGTGCTGCGTGGTAGACAAGGACAAGGTATACAAAGTTCCTTGGAAGCACACCACCATTATTCACAAAACAGCTGATAGCGTTGTGCTGGATTTCTTGCGGTTAATTTACTCTAAGACATCGGCCGTGACTGGGGTTATTGTCCATGAGGCGTCCGGTTATGAGAAGGACACGGAATATTTGAAAGCCTTTAATAAGGTGGTGACGCCGGCTTGGACCCGAAAGCACCCGGAGTTTCCCAATATACGCGAACGCCTAACGTCTATTACTTTTGCCACTAAGCTCAATCATGACATTGAGTGTGAAATTGCTGACTTGCTAAGTTACGCGGCACTGAGAAAATACAAAGCCAATCATGGTATTGAAACGGTTGATGCTGGCAGTTACGAAGAAAAGTTAATCGCCGCCCTGGACCGGAAACTGCTATTACCCGTACCTACGCCAAAGACAAAAAAGTCTGGCAAGTACGACTACCTAAACAAGGTGGTTGGCTTTCACGAACTGCCTTAGCTAGGAAAATGCCGTTAATAGAAAAGAACTGCCTGAGCCTTGCGGTCTCTTGCAGTCCTTTAGAGCCTTAATTATAGCAATTGCCACAACATATGTCAATAATTTCCGGCCCTAGAATGGTTGACAAATAGTCCACGTTTAATAACTATTTAATCCCTGTTAAAGCTTATGATTTTAGAGACCGAGTTGGTGGTCGCAGGCGCCTAGTTTACCTGGCTTGCAGACTATGCGGTGCAACTGCTGTAGATTGGCAATTAACTGCATAAGTTGGTCGTCACCTAGACTGGCGTATTCTGGGCCAAAGCTCCGCCTGAGGATAGAGGTAGCGGCCTCGTTTACTTGCATGCCTAATGGTGTTGGCGCGGTGATCCGGCGACGGCGGTTAGTTGGATCGGTTTTGGAAATGAGTAAGCCTTTGCCTTTTAGGAGCTTGATTTGGCGGCTGATGCTGGCTTCTGTTTGGCCAAGACTATCGGCGATGGATTTCTGCTGTACACGTGGATTCCATTCCAAGACCATTAGGATCTTGAACTGGCTTAGGCCAATGCCGAGTTGTTCCTGCAGGACTTGGTCAGACTGTTTGCCCATGACGGCAGCCAGGTGGTGGACTAGATAGCTTAGATTCTTGGTTGGTCCCATGTTTTTAGTTTAGACCCGTAATACTTAACACGTCAAGCGTTGTTGGCTTGGTAGAGACTGTGCCACTCTTCCAGGCTGAGTGTTTGGGCTCGTCTCTTTGGATCTATATTGGCTGCTTCACAGAGAGCTTTGGTGGTGTCTTTGTCTAGGCTTAGTCCGGCGCTGAGACTGTTTAATAAGGTTTTTCGTCTTTGGCTGTAGCCGGCTTTTACTAGGCGGAAGAAAGTTTTTGAATCTACATCGAATAACGGCCCGGGCCGGCGCTTTAATACCAGGATTTGTGAATCGACCTTTGGGGGCGGCGTAAATAGCCTGGCTGGAATTTCCCTATCCAGGCTGACTTCCCAATAGAACTGGGCCGTAACGCTCAAGAGAGACATGTCACCAGGCTTGGCGGCCACGCGCTGGGCGACTTCTTTTTGCACCAATAAGGTTGCGCTGGCTGGCGGATTTGGCGTTTCGCTGATAACTCTTATTAGGTTACTGGTTAAGTAGTACGGAATGTTAGCAATGACTTTGTAGCCTGTTGGTAGCTGGCTGAAGTCCAGGCTGAGGATGTCCTGCGAGAGGATTTCCAGGTTGTTGGCCTTAACCCGAGCGGGCAGGTTACGGGCTAGATATTCATCGAACTCCACGGCTATGACTTTTTGGGCGCCTTCAACTAACAAGCTTGTTAATGTTCCTAGGCCGGGGCCAATTTCTAGGACAGTGTCTTTTTCGTTAAGGCCGGCGGCCTCGCACATGGCCACTAGGCTATCTTCGTCATTAAGCCAATGCTGGCCTAGGGATTTTTTGGGAATTGGCGATGGGCTCATAAATTACCAGTTGTGGCTGGCTACCCAATGGGCATAAGCGTTGGCCCAGCCGCCATAACGGCTAGACGCGTAGCCGCTGCACCAGCGCAGCTGGGTTATTGGGTTAGTCTGCCAATCAGCGCCGGCGCTGCCCATTTTGCTGCCCGGGAACGCTTGGCAGAGACCATAAGGGCCGTTCAGGCTGCCGGCATTGGGGCGCCAACCGGATTCGTGGCTGACAATGTAATCAACGTAATTATAGTCGCCAGGCGCTATGCCGGCTAAGGCCATATCGCCCTTAATACCGCTCAGGCTGGTACCTACCACCTGTATCTGGGTTACCGGCGTCTTGGTCACGACCTTTTGGATGACGCTTCTTCCAGTCTCAACATTATTAGTAATGGCGATTTGGTAGGTAACAGTTTGCTGGCCAGGCGAGCCTTGCTGGCGAACGGCCGTAGTTCCATAAGCCAGTGAATTATCGTTGATGTTTTGTACGGGTGTAGCAATGTCTTCCGTGACAGTTTCTGTCTTGGTGCCGGTCCGGATGAAAGAAACTTTTTGGCCAGGCGTTATTGGCGTATCTAGGGCTGGTTCAATCCGGTCATTCTGAACTAGCTTAATATTCTTCTCTTTGACGAGTTCGCCCACCGTTTTCGCGTGAGTTCTCAAAGTAACTGGTGTTCCATAAAGATCTACATCTATAGGCGTGGCCCGGTCGACTATGACTTGCTCTCCAATCGCGCCGGTTTTAATGAAATTTTGAACCGGATCAGCCACGACTATATCTTCCGGGTAAAGCGGGATGCCACTTTGCTGGGCGATTGCCCTTGGCGTTTTAGCCGCGCTAAAAGCAAAGGTCTTACTAGCACCATCAACAACCTGGACCGGTACTGCCCTATAAATATTGATTCTAAATTCGTCTTGGTCAATCACGGTGTTTTGGGCCGGCTCCACAACGTCACCCTCGCCTAGCTTGATATTCAGCTTGTTAAGTAAATCGCCGACTGTCCGCTCCTTGCTAGGTACGATTTGCTGCTCATGATCATGTGAGACAATGACGATCTTAGCGTCATGTACCGGCGGTAGATTATGCGTGCCGCGAGCTAATAAATAAACACCGCCTGAGATGAGAACCAACAAACCTATAGTGATAAAAGGGACGGCAAAGGGGTGCTTCCAAGAACTTACCCGCTTGAAGTGGCGAAATTTCAGTTTATATAATGTCAGCTTCTTACGCATAAATCGTAGTGTTCTATTATAGCAAAAACAGAGGCGGACTGACAGCAAGAGTTACGATGTTGCATATCGGCGGTTTCATAAATATTATTAATATTTATTAAAGCCGGAAAACTTCACAACGAATTGTTTAAGAATACTTTAGATCTTTTCCAGGGGCGCGAAGCTGATATTTAGCTTGCGGGTACCTTTGCCCTTAAAGTAGATCACCGCCGTATCCCCCTCAATTTCCATAACCGTACCCTGCCCAAAAACCGTATGCCTCACCCCGTCCCCCTCACTAAGATCTGGAATATACCTCGGTTCTGGAGGGGCTGCTGGTTGGCTGCCAGAAAGTCGTGCAGCCACGTTTTCTGGCGGGTAAGCAGTAGTCCCTCCCATATCGAAACTATTGGCTGCTTGGAATTCACCATCAATCTCAGAAAGAAACCGGCTAGGCGGATTATGCTGAACACCGCCGTAAAGCATCCGGCTAGACGCGTAGCACATATAAAGCTCCTGCCGCGCCCGGGTCATACCCACGTAACAAAGCCGCCGCTCCTCTTCCATTTCCGATTGGTCATAAAGCGCCCGTGAATGCGGAAAGATTGATTCCTCCAAACCGGACATAAATACAACCGGGAACTCTAGGCCTTTAGCGGCGTGTAGCGTCATTAGCGCTATCCAGGTCGCTTACTAAGGCGACTTCTTCCAAGAAGCCTGCCAAACCTTCATCTTGGTATTCTTTGGCTACGCTCAATAGCTCTTTAACGTTTTCTTGACGAGCTTCGCCCTGCGGTGTGCCATCATCTAAGAAATGCAGATAGTCAATTCGCCTTAGCAATGAATCGATCAAGCCGGATACAGCCGCATCCAACATGACTTCACGCAGGCTGGCTAGGATATCGCCGAGTTCGCTGAGGGCTTGGCGGGCTTTGGGCGTTAAGTCGTCACATTGATCAGCTTGTTGCAGGGTTTCTAGCAACGTGGTGCCGCGGACTTGCTGCCAGGCAAAGAAGTTTTGCAGGCTTTTGGCACCAACGCCGCGGGTTGGCACGTTAACGATCCGCTCAAAGCTAACACGGTCTTCCGGCTGGAAAATTAAACGAAGGTAGGCCATGATATCTTTGATTTCCTTGCGGTCATAAAAACGGACGCCGCCAACCACCCGGTACGGAATGCCATAATGCACAAAGCCCTCTTCTATGGAGCGGCTTTGGGCGTTGGTTCTATAAAGTACAGCATAATCGCGGTAATGGTGGCGAGCGCTGTCAACGCCCATTTTGACCCGGCGAATAATCGCTTCGCTCTCAGACCGTTCATTGGCGACTTGCAGCATTTGGACTGGCAAACCGTCACCGGCATCTGTCCATAGCCGTTTATCGGAACGCTGGGCATTCTTAGTTATAACGGCGTGGGCGGCATCCAGAATATTCTTAGTCGAACGGTAATTTTGCTCCAATTTAATAACGGCGGTTTCTTTGAAGTCTTTCTCAAATTTCAAGATATTACGGAAGTCAGCTCCCCGCCAGCTGTAAATACTTTGCCAGTCATCACCCACGACGGCAATGTTTTTCTGCTCATTAGTTAACATGTTAACTAATTGGTACTGGGCAGCGTTAGTATCTTGGTACTCGTCAATCATTATGTATTTGAACTGCTGCTGCCACTTGGTGCGGATGTCTGGTTGTGACTTTAGCATTTGAACGGTGCGATTGATGAGATCGTCAAAATCCAGTGCCGAAGCCTCCTTTAAAGACTTTTCATAAAGCGGATAAACTTTGGCGGCGGCCTCTTGGGCTGGACTGTTAGCAATGCCGTTATATTCTTGAGGCGAAAGCATGTCATTCTTAGCACTACTAATTAAGCCACTCAAGGCCCTAGCTGGAAAAGCTTTTTCATCTATCATAAGCTGCTTACTGACTTGCTTAACGGCGGCCTGGCGGTCTGATTCGTCAAAGATAACAAAGCTGCGTGGAATACCAACGGATTCACCGTCTTGCCGGAGTAAGCGCACGCAAATGCCATGAAAAGTTCCCATGTACGGCATGAAACCGCGGTTCTCGGCGTTCTCGCCCAAGAGTTCAGCCACGCGCTGGCGCATTTCCTTGGCAGCTTTGTTGGTAAATGTCACAGCCAGAATATTAAACGGCGTGGCCTTATGGGTAGCTATTAGATAGGCTATGCGATGGGTCAAAGTCTTGGTTTTGCCCGAGCCAGCCCCGGCTTGAATTAACAGTGGTCCTTCAGTTGTTTCCACGGCCCGGCGTTGCTCGGGATTTAAGCCTTCAAAAAGTCTGTCTAACACTGTATCATTCTAGCAAAATCCCTGGCTTTAATCTGTTGTAACTTAGTTCGAGAAAAAGTGAGTCACGGGCTTGACGTTATCGATTTGAATTAAAGCGGCGTCCAGCGCGACGTCTGCCCAGGCCAAGCCCAGTAAAATACAAACTAGGATTCCCAGCACCACAAAGCGCTTGGATTTGCGTTTCTCAACGGCATTAATTGGCACCGAGTATTTTTTGCTATCGGCCAATTTCTGGATTTCATCGTCACGCTTGGCCTGCTCAGCCCCGGCTTCAGATTCTTTCTGGCCTGGCTTAGCCTTTTCCTCTGGCTTGTCCCCGGCTTCTGGTTCAGGTTTTTCGGGTTCGGGCTCAGGCGCACTTTCCTTGGTTTCTTTAACTGGAACTGGCTCTTCAGTAGTCTCCCCGGTTGGAGGTTCGGCTTCTTCCGGCTTAATTGGTTCGGGGGCTGGCTCCGGCTTTTCTTCAGGTTCGGGCTCAGGCGCTTCAGGCTCGGCAGGTTCGGCAGGTTCGGGCTCATCCTCTTTGACTTCAGACTCTAAAACCGGCGCGCTTAAAGGCTTCAGCTCAATGTGATTCGGAATCTTGATGGGACCAGTGTCGTCTTGGACGTCTTTAGTGGGGGCTTCGTTGACCATTGGGTCTTTAACCATTGGCCGGTTAGGCACTATAACTGATTTGGAGTTGGATGACGGCGCTGATTTATTGGGGTGGGCAACATCAATAATCGGCTTAGAGGTACCGCCTGGTTTTTTGTCGCTAGTTTTAGCCATTTTTTGGTGGATCCTTATGGATAAGCCGGTGGGCGCTTTCCACGATGCCTGCGAACTTTTGGTAATTCAAGCTGGCACTACCAACCAGCAGCCCGTCAACTCCTTCTATTGATAAGTAGCCGCCGGCCGTGTGGTCGTCCACGCTGCCGCCATATAGAATTCGCATATTTTCGGAGACTTCGTTGCCATATAATTCTTTAACTTGATAATGAATTTGGTCAGTCACCTTTTTGACTTCGTCTGGTTTAGCTATGCCGCCGCCAAACGTGCTAATTGCCCAGACTGGTTCGTAAGCAATTACGACCTTCTCGACTTCGTCAGGTGTCAGATTGGATAGGGCGGTAGTTACTTGGTCATGGATTACCCGCTTGGTTTCGCCGGCGGCCCGTTCATGCTGGGTTTCGCCAATGCAGAGAATTGGAATAATACCGTTCCGAATAGCGGCTTGGACTTTATCGCGGACAACTTCCAGGGTTTCATTGAAATAAATCCGGCGCTCAGAGTGACCAACTAAAGAATATTTTACGAGGTCGCGCAGCATAGTGAAACTAACTTCCCCGGTATAAGCACCCTCGTCTTTAAAGTGGGCGTTCTGGGCGGCCAGACCGAATTTGCGGCGGTCAATCTCGGTGCTAACTGGCTGTAGCACCAGCATAGTTGGCGCCAGGACAACTTCAATATCACGATGGACTTGGATTTTGTCATGCAGCCGTTTCACCAGCAAACTAGCCTCGTGGGTGTTGAGGTTCATCTTCCAGTTGCCGACAATGAGGATTCGCTTCATAACGCTTATGGTTTATTGTACCTTATTTCTTGTCTTTAAGGGCTTCCACGCCTGGTAATTTCTTGCCGCTCATCAGCTCAAGGCTAGCGCCACCGCCAGTTGAAACATGGCCAAAGTGGTCCACGAGCTTGCGTGATTCAACGTAACCAACCGTGTCGCCACCGCCTACTACCGTGAAAGGCTTATGGCCAAGATCACCTAGTAGGGCTTCAACAACGGTTTCCG
>Ga0193717_1000180_pt1 | contig 52997 bp, 59 predicted proteins | sample U2c2metaG_FD_145900 | JGI IMG/M metagenome (GOLD analysis project Ga0193717, IMG submission 145900) | Soil microbial communities from a riparian zone of the East river system, Colorado, United States - U2c2 | ecosystem: Environmental > Terrestrial > Soil > Riparian zone | place: USA: East River... | reverse complement strand
CAGTTGGCCTAAAGGACTATCACCAACATCACGCAAGAATAGCGTCATGCCAGCAGCCTCACGAGCTTCCTTGGTAGCCAGCTTCTCTATATCATGTATTGGAGTGTCGCCGCCATAGCCTTCAACTATTTGATCATGGTGTGTGGCTATTATTGTGGTGTTACCTGCATTTAAGTCTGGGCGTTCGTTCATGGCTGTCCAGCTACAGGTTACGGCTAAGAAAAAGCTATGCTCGGCAACATTTTCAAAATTACCATCTTCATATATAGCGGCCCGGTCTTCTTTTTGTACGGCAAAAGCTAAATGGAAGCCGGTAGTGGCATCAAATTCACCGCGTATTCTTGGTAAATCGCGGCCATGTACCTCCGTTAAGTATGCTTCGGCACCGTTTACGTCATGGACATCGTACTGCTTATCCTCGTGTTCTACAAAAAAAGGCTCCCGGTGGGGAGCCTGATTAGATTCGTGGTCGAGGAGGGCTATAGATGACACCGCTTCGAGCGGACGGAGTGTGGTTATAGTGCTTGGGCCTGTTTCGCCTGTCATCTGTATTTTAAATAACCTTCCATAACCTATATAAACATGTTTGTAGGAGAGAGGTCAACAGATAAAGTCGCAATGTGGTAAAAATCACAAAGTTATTGCGTACTAAGGGGTAGTCTAGTTGTAATGTTTGACAGTAACCCCGTATCGTGCTAATGTAAGAGTAATTGTTTTAAATGAACCCGGGTCTGCTTAGATATGAAAAGCTTGAAAGATTACTCGATTTCATTGTCAGCAATCAAGTAATCAATCTAAGTACTCTTTAAACAGAGAACAGAAACTAAGGGTTCATTTTTTAATGGCTTCATACAAATATTCAGTTTACAATTCAGCAAAACGTAGCGGTGGCCGTCGTCCAGGTGGCGGTGGCAATCGTGGCGGAGGCGGTAAACGCCGTGGCGAATACATCGATCCTAGCCGCTTTGTAGCCGTGGCTAAACCTAAGCAGGAAAGTGACTTTCAACCTAAACACCGTTTCCAAGACTTCCAAGTTGAAGCGGTTATTCATCGTAACTTAGAAGCTAAGGGCTTTGAGATTCCTTCGCCTATCCAGGACCAGACTATTCCTCTAGCTCTAGAAGGCAAAGATATCATTGGTATTGCTAACACCGGTACTGGTAAAACAGCTGCCTTTGCGATTCCAGTTATCCAGGCTTTAATCACTCGGCAGAACGCCAGGGCTTTAATAGTCGCGCCAACCCGCGAGCTAGCCCAGCAGATTGAGGAAGAGTGCCGCAGTATTGGTAAGGGCGGTGGTTTCACCGGCGCTGTTCTAATTGGCGGTACCGGCATGGGCGGCCAGCTGCGCGATTTGCGTAACAAGCCTCGTATTGTGATTGGCACGCCTGGCCGTATCAAAGATCACATGGAACGCGGCACCGTTCATTTAGACCAGTTCAACATTGTTGTTCTGGACGAAGTTGACCGCATGCTAGACATGGGCTTCCTGCCTGACGTTAGTCATATCCTGAAGGCTCTATCGCCGCAGCGCCAATCATTCTTCTTTTCAGCAACCATGGATACTCGTGTCCAGAATCTGATTCGAACATTCTCGAATGATCCTGAAACTGTTTCAGTCAAAAGCACCGATGGTAGCGATCATGTCAACCAAGATGTTGTCCGCTACGCCGGTCCCCGTGACAAAATGGACAAATTGCATGATGTGCTTCTCAAAGAAGAAGTCGCCAAAGTAATTGTTTTTGATGAAACCCAGCGAAGCGTGGAGCGTCTCAGTAATGATCTAGTTGCACGCGGTTTCTCGGCTGACGCCATCCATGGTGGTAAATCACAAGGCCAACGCCAACGTGCCCTAGACAGCTTTAAACGCAGCAAGACCACCATCTTAGTTGCAACTGACGTTGCCGCCCGCGGCATTGACGTAGCTGACATCACTCACGTGATTAACTTCAGCCAACCGCAGTCGTACCAGGATTACGTCCACCGCATCGGCCGAGCTGGCCGAGCTGGCCGCGTAGGTCACGCCCTGACATTTGTTACCCACTAAACTTAAACGAGTATTGTGAGCCTCACATGAAGCAGAATTTTGAGAGCATAGAACAGTTTGAAGCCCTTGAGGCCGTTGTGCCAGCGCCCTGGGAGGTATCTTCGCTAAAAGTTTGGCAAAATCGTAAGCTTATACCTTATGGGGTTACGTTTACCTATCCAGTTTCAGCCAACTTAGGCGAGCTAGCCATGCTTGAAGACACATCACACGAGTTGGTTCCCGAGCTCGCAACTTATTTCTATCCAGATGAGCAGGAAAACATTTTTGAAGTTGACAGTGCTAAACGTGAACACCAAGAAGAGGGCCTCCAATTTATATTAAATGTTGATATGACTTGGCCGCTCCAAAAAGACGTAATTGAAAAGCTTGAGATAGCCCGGGATAACATAATTGTTGACACTTTTTTCACGAAATTGCTGGAACAAGAAGCTTTCCGATTGGACAGCAGTGAGTAATACCCAAGACCCCACCAAAATCCGCAACATCGCGATAATTGCCCACGTTGACCACGGCAAGACTACTTTAGTTGATGGCTTGCTCAAGCAGTCGCAAACCTTCCGTGACAACCAGGCGGAGATGAGCCAGGACCTAATCATGGACAGCGGCGACCAAGAAAAAGAACGCGGCATTACGATTACTGCCAAAGTCACAGCCGTCCAGCACGATGATTACCGCGTCAACATCATTGATACCCCCGGCCACGCCGACTTTAGCGGTGAGGTAGAACGCACCCTCAACTTAGCCGATGGCTGCCTGCTAATCGTCGATGCCCAAGAAGGTCCAATGCCGCAAACCAAGTTTGTGCTCGGCAAAGCCTTGGCCGCTGAGCTCAAGCCAATTGTTATTATCAACAAAATCGACAAGACTGGCTCACGTATTAAAGAAGTAGAGGACGAACTAGCTGATCTCTTCCTAGAACTAGCTGTCCATGAGGACCAGCTCCACTACCCGGTCTATTACGCCATTGGCCGCGAAGGCAAAGCCTGGGACAAAATACCAGATAATCCAGAAGCAGACGGTGACCTAGAATCAATCTTCACTGCCATCACACAGCACGTGCCAGCCCCAACCGTAGAACTAGAAAAACCCTTCCAAATGCTGGTAACCGCCCTTGCTCATGACACCTTCAAAGGCAAATACGCCATTGGACGCATAACCAGAGGCCGGATCAAGCCCGGCAACCAAGTCACGCTTTGCAAAAAAGATGGCACCATGACCAAAGCCAAGATTGATAACGTCTTCATGAGCCACGGCGTCAGCAAGTCAGAGGTCCAAGAAGGCATTGCCGGCGATATTGTCCAACTAACTGGCATTGCCGACGCCCAAATCGGCGAAACCATCGCCGACGCGGACAACCCAGAAGCCCTGCCAACCATTGAAGTAGAAGCTCCAACCCTCAGAATCTACCTAGGCCCAAACACCAGTCCCTTCAAGGGCCAAGAAGGCGAATTCAACACCTCCCGCCAAATCAGTGAACGCCTAGCCAAAGAACTAGAAACCAACGTTGGCCTAAAAGTAGAAGAAGACGGCATTGGCTTCACTGTATCCGGCCGAGGCGAACTCCACCTAGGCGTTCTTATAGAAACCATGCGCCGGGAAGGCTACGAATTCGAAGTCGGCCGTCCCCAAGTTGTCACCCATGAAGAAAAAGGCCAAACCGTAGAACCACTAGAAGAAGTCCTAATTGAAGTCCCAGCCGAGCACGTTGGCGCCGTTCAAATGGAACTAGGCCAACGCAAAGCCACGCTCAAAGAACAGTTTGCCAGCCCCAAAGGTGTCACCAAACTAGTTTATGAAATGCCAACCAGAGCATTGCTAGGTATGCGTAACATCCTGCTAACCAACACCAAGGGCACTCTTATAATGAACAGCCTAACAATTGGCTACCAACCCCAAGGCCCAGCCCTAAACCAGCTAAGAAGCGGCGTGCTTATCAGCTTTGAAACCGGCATCTCCACGCCATACTCGTTACAGAACGCCGAAGCCAGAGGCACCACCTTTGTAGGCGCCGCCGAAAAAGTCTACGCCGGCCAGATTATTGGCCTAAGCACCCGCCAAGAAGACCTAGAGATCAACATCTGCAAAGCCAAACAGCTAACTAATATGCGATCATCCAGCAGTGACGGCGTGGTACAGCTAACCCCACCAGTAATCTTCAGCCTGGAAGAATGCCTAGACTTCATTGAAAATGACGAACTCCTAGAAGTAACTCCCAAAAACCTCCGCCTCCGCAAAAAACAACTAGACCCCAAAAAACGCAAAAGCCAAAAATAATATTAACTAGTTATTAAGTTTTTGAACTTAAATTTGTAGATATTAATACTGGAGGTGTATTAAAAAGGTATGTTTCAGTGCTGTTCAAATTACAAGCTAATGCTTATTGATTTTTTTTCTAAGGACATGCATAATGCAGACTAAGATGCATGTTTTGGAAATATCCAAATGATACAAACAACAGCTATTCACCAAAGAAGATATATTGGCAGCAAAACTAAACTGTTGTCATTTATTGACGATATACTTAAAGAGGAAAATGTTACTTATCACTCGGTGGCGGATATCTTTGCTGGTACGGGCGTAGTTGGAAATCATTTCAACGACCGCGCCTCCATAATCCTAAACGATACGTTAGAATCAAACTATCTGGCACATCAAGCATTTCTTGGCCCAACCGAAATTAACAAACAAATTCTAGACAAGCGGATCGAGCACTATAACAGTCTTAACGCTGAAAAGCTGAAAGAGAACTACGTTTCAAAGCATTTTGCTGACACATATTTTAGTCATGCAACCTGCAAGCTGATTGGGTTTATTCGAGAAGATATTGAGGCCTTTACTCGTTCATCCAGACTCAATGCAAGAGAGCGAGCCTATTTAATAACATCGCTACTTTATGCAATGGATAGAATTGCAAATACGGTTGGACATTATGACGCCTACAGAAGAGTAGGTGATTTGTCTAGGAAACTAGAGTTGCGCACTTTATTGACAAATGGACATAATGGTAATAATAAGATTTTTCGGGGTGATGCCAACCAACTAGTGCGCTCGCTTGAAAGCGATGTTGTCTATATTGATCCACCATACAACTCAAGACAGTATTCTGATTCCTATCATCTCCTTGAGAATATTGCTAGCTGGAAAAAGCCACCCGTTGAGGGTGTTGCCAAAAAGATGGACCGCACACACTTAAAAAGTAAGTATAGTCTGAAATCAGCTAGCGCCGCCTTTAGCGACTTGATTGAGAACATCGGACCATCGACGAAGTATATTCTAGTTTCGTACAACGACATGGGTGCAAATGGAGATCAGCGTTCACAATCCCGAATATTAGACCATGAGCTTATCTCGGCACTGGAACGGCGAGGTACTTTAACGATATTTAAGAAAGAATTTCGACAGTTTACGACCGGCAAGTCATCAAACGATGAACTAAAGGAAAGAATCTTTTTGTGCAAAGTTGCATCTAAGCGACACAATGTTGCTTCATCAAAACCAATTTCTAAGCTCGAGCCATCACCTGAATTTGTGAAGTCGCCCCTCAACTATACCGGAGGTAAGTATAGGTTGTTGCCACAGCTATCACAGTATTTTCCATCTAGTATCGAGACATTTTATGATGTCTTTTGCGGCGGCGCTAATGTTGGCGCCAATGCCACCGCCAAAAGAGTCGTTTGCTTAGACAGCAGCTCTCAACTGGTCGCCTTGCTTACCTATATTCAGCAGACTAATTTTGAAACACTCCATCAAGATATCTTGAGAGTGATTTCCCAATTCGGGCTAAGCCAGAGTTATGTTAACGGTTACAATCACTATGGAGCTGAGAGTTCTGGTGGACTAGGCAAGCATAACAAGGCAAACTATTTGAAACTTCGTGATGCCTACAACGATCCAACCACCAAAAGTGAAAAGAATCTACTGTTATTAGTGCTCATTATGTACGGCTTTAATAATCAAATTCGCTTTAACGCATCAGGCAAATTTAACCTGCCAGTTGGTAAGCGAGATTACAACGGCAGTTCTCGCAAAAACCTGGCTCGTTTCAATGAGATTATCAATCGCAAAAGAATGTATTTTCGACAGGCCGATTTTCGGGACCTAGCGAAAATTAAATTTAAAGCAGATGATTTTGTCTATTTAGACCCGCCATATTTACTTGGTCTGGCCTCCTACAATGAGAGTGGTGGTTGGTCTGAGGTTGACGAGAGAGATCTTCTAAGAGTTTTAACACAACTTGATCGGGATGGTGTGCGTTTTGCGCTATCAAATGTCATTGAGCACAAGGGCAAAGTTAATGGCATTCTTCGGAATTGGGCTATAAAGCATGGCTATAAAGTTAACTATTTAGACCACAACTACAAGAACTCAAATTATCAGTCTACTGCCAAACACAGCGTAACCAGGGAAGTTTTAATAACAAACCACACGGTGTAGGTGGGTTATACTAAGTAACACTATGGCTGACGTCTGGAGCTTTAATACCACAATTCGTAATCCAGAGCGCATGGAAAATATGTTGCGAGCTTTGAGTGAGATGGAGGGTGTTGAATTTGATTTGACTGGCCAAGAAATGTTTTTTGGACTGCAAATAAAGAAGCGGCTGTACAAACCTACCAAACTAAAGCTAGGCGATGCCTCCCTAATAGCTTCAGTATATTCTGAATCTGCTGATGACCTAGAAGACTCTATCGTTGAGACAATTCTGGAGAAATATAACGGCGATCAAGTAGACGGATCAGGGAGAGGTAGAACGGCAGCAGGGATTTTAAACCGTTTTGGTCTTTGCGTGGCATTACAATCAAGAGGCGCAGTTGTTATTACCAACCTTGGCAAGCAGTGGTTAGCAAATAAGGTTGATGACGAAGAGTTATTTACAAAATTCTTTTTAAAGTGGCAATATCCAAACTACATTGAAACGGGCTACGACTCTTTTAATATCAAACCATTCGTAGGTGTTCTTGCCTTGATCAAAACAGTAAACGATAGCTGGCAAACCCTAGGCAATAAGCCGGTTGGCTTGTCTAAAGACGAGTATCGCTTATTTGTGCCATCGCTTACCAAAGCATCGCAAATTGAAGAATATGCTCAGGCTATTATTGACTATAGAAGTGAGAAACAAAGAAGAGTCGGCAAAGATAAAGTTGATCTTTTAAAGCAACTTGCTACCACACGAGTGCGCAGCATTTACGGTACTAATAAGCCACTCGCTAAAGCGCTTAGCGATTTAAGGGACTACACAGATTCGTCTATTCGTTATTTTCGTATGTCAGGGTTAATTGCCGAGCGGGGAGGCAAGACACATATAGACATTGCTCACGACAAGCAGGTTGAGGTCGATAGTATATTAGCGGCAGTTGAGATTACGGCTGAAGCATTTGATTCTTACGAAGCGTACTTCAGCTACCTGAGCGATCTCAACTCGCTTGACTTACCTTGGCAAAATGAGGCTGATCTCCAGAAAATTATCATGCAACTGACAAGTTTCTTGCGGGCGGAGGCTGGCGAAATAGGCGTTAATGCCGATGAATATCTAAACAAAACTCGCACTCAATCTTTAAAGCAAAAAGTTGATAGTCTGCACGAATCACTTAACGAGGTTAGGGTTCAGAAACTCCGAAGCCTCAAGCATAATCTAGAAGTCTTGGACGATTGCATTGAAAAGCTGACTATCATTACTAGCAAGCAATACCAGTCCCTGACAACTCGACCATCGCTTGATTTTGAATGGTATACAGCGCGAGCGCTAATGGTTTTGAATGATGCTATAAATATTGAACCCAGCTTCAAGATTGGTGACGATGGTATACCAACAGGGTTCCGCCCAAACATATCTGACATTGAATGTTTCTACAAGACTTTTGGTATGACTGTAGAGGTAACACTCCTGCTCGGACGGGATCAATGGATTGCAGAGGGGCAGCCGGTAATGCGTCACTTGCGAGACTTTGAAGATAAGCTAGATTCAGATGTAGCATATTGCCTGTTTGTGGCGCCACTTATACACCGTGACTCATTAAATACATTTTGGGGCAGCAACAAACATAGTTATGAAGGTAAAAGGCAGAATATTATCCCGCTTACCTTACCGCAGTTCCTTGAGATTCTAGAAATAGCTAGGCAAAAGATAAGAACAAACAATCTTAACCATAGTGACATCCATCAACTACTACAGACAATTTGCGGTGGTATTGATCAATATGACAGTCCAGGTGAGTGGTTAGAGAGACTACCTGTTTATATATCTGAGTGGGCTAGCTAGGCCTCGCTGCCTTCTATGGCAGTTCCGCCAAAGTTTCTTACGTAGATCATTAGTTCGCCTTCCATGTCATCAGACACAAAGGCGGCGCCTTCTTCTCCCACTTCAACGTTTGTAAGATGCTCTACGTTAGTAAAGCCTTCAATTATTCCGCTGTCCGAGTTTCGTTTTGCGACTACACCTTTGTGAACCGCAACATCACCGTCTTCGTCAAAGTGTAAAGTAGCAATTCTGCCTTGCTCGTCAGCAATGCCTTCGGTGCTAATAAAATCACTGCTCTCCAAGACGTCGTACATGAAAAATTGAGGCTCGTTACCTCTTGAGAAAGTCATGTATACTTCTGCTGACATTTGTGACACTTTAGCAAAAAAGTTGGCTTATGCGCAAATATGTTTTGTTTATTAGGAAAGGTTTTGTAGAATTAGGGCAAAGTAAGGAGTAAATATGCTGCAGCACGAAAGGTTTGATGATCAGGAATGGGAAGTCGCACCCGTTTACGCCGGAGATCTTAAGCAGAGTGGGGTGATACCGCTGGATTTTGCTGTTTTATCTGACATTGCCCAGCATGAAGAAAATAGTGGCTCGTTTAGACCGCATGGAGAAGGTGACCTAACTACAGCTCCTTTGTATATAGGCCATATGCCTAGCGCTTTTTATAAGGTTAGAGCCGAGCGTCCGGAGTTTATGAGTGAATTCGAGATTAAGCATAGCGAAACAATCATTGTTATTGAGGGCGTACTGAAGGTTGTAACGGATGACGCCTATAAGGCCCGTGACACTAAAGGCGACACAAATAACTTTAGACCTGGCCAAGTAACACGAATAGAAAAGAGACATTTGGCTCAAGATATGGTTAATCTGGAGCCGGTTGGAGTGTTGGAGCCTGCTGAATGCCTGGCGCTGACGATTTTTGACGACCCAGAAATCATTTTTGACGGCGGACGCCGTAGTCTAATAATTCGCCCTAATTAGTCAATATCAGTGACTTCTATCTCATAGATTAGTTATGTTCTGGCTCACCTGGCTCTTCGCCTATATTTTTTACGTTTATAACTATGACATCGCCTTCAGTGTCTTTGATAGGTAGTTGCTTACTATTACCCACATCCAGGGTTACTAGAGAACTGATCATATTGAAGCTTATTTGATTTTCGTCGTTATCAGGGCTATCAACCCGGCTGGCGTTAAATATCTCAACCTTATTATCCTGTACGTGTACAAACGTCTCATTGCCTTGGCCGTCGCCAAAATCAGAAATCCAGAATATACCTTCTTCGCCAATTACTTGGCCTTGTATAGATAGATGTTTTTCTCCGCCTATAGGGGTATGATAAATTTCTGCTGCCATAATTGTTAATATCTTATCAAATAAACAGCAGAAATTGCAAGTTTGCTATACTTGACCTCTATGGCTAAGAAGTTTGGATTTAAGATTGGTAAGGAGTTTGGCGGCGGTACGCTGGCTCGCACTGGCGTGATCTCTACGCCTCATGGTGATATTAAGACTCCGGCTTTTGTGGTGGTTGGTACGCAGGGCACCGTGAAGGCTATGACGGTAGAGCAGGTTAAAGACGTTCATGCCCAGGCCGTGCTGGCCAATGCCTATCATTTGTATCTGCGACCAGGTCATAAGACGGTGGAAGCGGCGGGCGGCTTAGGAAAGTTTATGAATTGGGACGGGCCAACTTTTACTGATTCGGGTGGTTTCCAAGTGTTGTCATTGGGCAGCGGCTACAAGAAGGTGATTGATATGGATGGCAGCCAGCCAATCGCCAGTAAATCTGAACGAAAAGCTTTTGTTGATGACGATGGCGTCACATTTTATTCGCACATTGATGGGAGTGAGCATAGATTCACAGCCGAATTATCCATGCAGATCCAGCACGCTGTTGGCGCTGATATTATGTTTACTTTTGACGAGCTTACATCTTTGGTTGATCCGTATGATTACCAGGTTACGTCACTGGCCCGGACGCATGCCTGGGCTGACAGATGCTTGGCTGAACTGGATAAGTTGCGATCCACGCACCCTGACCGCCCGTACCAGGCTTTATTCGCCGTGATACAGGGTGCCCAGCATGAGGATTTACGCCGGCAAACTTCTAAGCATTTGGGCGCTTTGCCATTTGACGGTTACGGCATTGGCGGCGCGATTGAAAAAGATAACCTAGCTAACATCGTCCGTTGGGTTAACGAGGAGCTACCTAAGGATAAGCCCAAGCATATGCTCGGCATTAGCGAGCCAGATGATATCTTTAACGCGATTGAACAAGGAATTGACACGTTTGACTGTGTTTCACCTACCCGAGTTGGCCGCAACGGTGCTTTTTATACTTATGAGGGTCGCAAGAACATCCAGGGCGCCAAGTACGCTAAGGACTTCACTTCTTTGCTGGAAGATTGCCAATGTTATGCCTGCAAAAACTACACCAGGGCTTACGTAAGCCACCTCATAAAAGCCAAAGAGATCCTGGGCTTCACGCTGATGTCCATCCATAACGAGCATTTTATTATCAAACTGGTGGATGACATCCGGGCTAGCATTGAGGACGATAGCTTCAACGAGCTCAAAGCCAGTTGGCTAAAGCGCTATTATAAAACCAAGACCTAGCATACTTGACTTAATATGTTATAATAATCAAATGTCAAATATTGAAAGAGGCTTCTGTAACCTTGAAGAATACAGGGCTGGTGTACCGAACCGCGTCATGCCTGACCAGCTAGCGATTGGCGGACTCTATGTAATTATCTTTGCCCTTCAAGCTGAGCAGCCTAGAGAGGCAATGAAGCTTGTGGCTCAAATCCGTGATGTTGATCCACTGAATGAATGGCATCATAACGTAGAATTTGAAATCCAGAACGTTAAGTTAAAAAACGTGGTCGCTTCTTCCGTAATGAAGGACGGCATGTGGCTTAATCGGACACCTTCGGCTATTAACATAACTAACGGTAACGATTTGAAAATACCAATTGTCTCAGGCTACTTCAAGGAGACATCTGGTGAGGGCAGTGATAGCGATCCAAATGCCGGCACAAGTGTACAGTTGCCTGTTGTGCTACCAAGGCTGCCCCAGCTCGTCTGATACTAGAGCCATGGTTGTGCACAGGCTTTTGCACACTTTAACCACAGGAATTGCTGAATCTTTTGACGGACATAGTGAGTCGGCGTATATTGATGGTTAGTCACTGTGAGGTGATCAGCGAGCAAGCTAGCAATAGTGGAAGTCGCGAGCAAAAAAGAACCCCTCAAAAGGTTCTTTTTTGTTTTAGGTTACAATAGATTTTATGTCTGACCGATGCAGTTTTTATAATAAATTTTGGAAAGATAAAAACGGCAAAGTCGTGGCTTGGCAGTGGCCAAATCTACCACTGTGGGTTTGGATCGCGACGACTGGCTTAGGTTTTGTGTTGCCGGCCGGCGGGATAGCTAATGCTGTCAGCTTAGCCGGAAAGGCTGCGATTATAATCTGGGCGCTAATAGAAATTATCTGGGGCGCTAGCTATTTCAGGCGTCTATTAGGCCTAATTGTTTTAGGTCTTAGTCTTGGTTTTTTGCTTTAGCAGCTTCAACTTTGGCTTTGATCTGGGCTTTCTTGGCTTCGTTCTTTTTCTTGGCGGCAGCTTTGCGCTTTTGGGCTTCAGCTTTCTTCTTCTCTTTAGCTGCCTTGGTGGTGGCCAACCGCTTGGCTTTTAGCTGTTCGCGCTTAGCCTGGGCTTTTTTCTTGGCGGCGTCACGCTTTTGCTGCTGGGTTTGGGTGCTGCTACTGGTGTCTGTAGGGGCTGGGCTTATTAGGGGAGCGTCTTCAGCCGCGGCTGTTGCTGGTATTAGGGCAAAGCTGAAAAGCAACGCGCTGGTTAGTAATAGTTTGGTTGTAGTTTTTATATTTTTCATAATGCTCCCAGCATAGACTTATTTACGACGTAATTCAAGCCTTAAGCGGTTAGTTTTGGCGGATCTGGCGGTCGGTTTCGTCTTCTATTTCATGACCGATGATTTCTTCTATAAGATCTTCAATGGTGATAATGCCAATGATTTCGTCATCTTTCTCGATTGGGATCAGGTGGGTCTTAGCGGCTATGAACTTACGGAACATAGTGTCCAGAGCGGTCATGCTGCCCACTAACTGGGTGGGTCTCAGCCTCATGTCTTCAGCTCTATATTCGTTGCCGTCAAAATCAACGTCTACCAGGTCTTTCATCAGGATTAAGCCGTGGCAGATAGTTAGTTCGCGGTTGAAGACTGGAATGCGGCTGTAGCCTTGGAGCTTTAGCTCGTCAATCTTGGCGTCATCCAGACGGGTGTCAGGAGTTAACCAGTAAGTGTGGCGGATATCAGTCATGATGTCGCGGACCCGTTTTTCACTGAGCTGCAGGGCGCCTTTAATGATTTCAACTTCATCTTCGTCCAGCTCGCTGCTGTTACTGACGCCATGTTCACTAATCAGCAGGCCGAGCTCGTGGCGGGTTTGCAGTTGGGAGCTACGGCGCGGGAATAACTGGTCTAGCAATAATTGAAGAGGCTTGCTGAGTGGATAGGTAAGAACTGTCATAAATCGTAGTAGCGGCGCGAAGAAGCTCGACCAGGCTAGTGGGTTTTTTGAAAATAAGGCTTGAGGCATAACTTCGCCGAATACAACTATGAGCAAGGTGCCGAGTAGGCCAGCCACCCAACCTTCCAGCTTTTGGTCTAGAACCAGCGAAGTAGCTGAGACGGCGGCTACGTTAGTAAATAATATACTGCCCAATAAAAGATGCAGGTTACTTCTTAGCGGCAGTACCCGCTTGGCTTGGCGGTCACCTAATTTAGCCTTGCGTTTAAGATCAGCCAGGTCCAGGGAAACTACCGCCACGTTCAGGCCAGAGCAGATAGCTGATAATATGACCAGGAAAATTACTTCGATTATGATGGGCGTGAAGCTGCCGTCGTGCATTACTACAAGTATACTAGATGGTATGACACTGACAATTTTTGACCAGTTCTGGCATAGAACTTTGGGCCGGCCCTATGGCTTGGCCAAGGCGCTTGATGTTGGTGCCGGCCCGCCCGTGGTGCTTTTGCATGGCATTGGACGCACTGGCCAGACCTGGCAGCATGTCATGGAGCTGCTGGCGCCGTTGCCGCGCCGGATTTTGGCTTTTGACCTATTGGGTTTTGGCGGTTCGCCCAAACCTAAGTGGCTGCAATATAACGTGGACGATCACGCCAGAGCCGTCATTCGCAGTATTGGCAAAGAGAAACTCGGCCAACCGGTTGTGTTAGTTGGCCATTCAATGGGCTGTTTAGTAGCCGTGCGAGTCGCTTTACTTCGGCCAGACCTAGTCAAGCACCTGGTTTTATACGAAATGCCTTTGTACGATGGCTTGCCAGAAAAGCGAATCTATCGTTTGCGTACCAACCTCTACCTAAAACTCTACAAACGATTGATTCGCTCTGACCTAAAGTTTGACCAAGCTAAGCTTCACTTAACCGAAAGGTTAACTAAGCGGATTGTTGGTTTTGAGGTTACTAATGAAAGCTGGCTGCCTTTTATCCGCAGTCTGGAGAACACCATCGTCAAACAGTCCACGGCTAAAGATATCAAGCAGCTGGATATAGCCATGGACGTAATTTATGGCCGTTTTGACATGTTGGTAATCCGTGGCGAACCCCAGGCTTTCTTTGGAAACGAACATGATCATATCACGGCCCACACCATCCGGGCCCGCCATGTCATAACGCCCAAAGCCAGCGCTTTTATAGTTGAACGGGTAGAAGCCGCCTTACAATCATGAACAACAATTTCGATTTCCTAGCCGGTCCCGCCGAAGAAGTCGCGCCGCGCCTGCTTGGCTGTCATATAATTCGTAAAGTTGGCGGCAAGACCCTGGTGGGCCGGATCGTTGAAACCGAAGCCTACCACCAAACCGATGCTGCCAGCCACAGTTACCGCGGCCAAACCCCACGCACCAAAATCATGTTCGGCCAACCCGGCCATTTATATGTTTATTTCACTTACGGCATGCATTATTGCTGCAACATAGTAACGGGCGGTGAAGGCGAAGGTTCGGCAGTGTTAATAAGGGCGCTTGAACCGGTCGCAGGCCTAGAACCTATGCGTACGAATCGCCCCAACCAGCCAGACAACCAGCTGACTAACGGTCCGGCCAAGCTCTGCCAGGCTTTCAAAATAGACAAACAATCAAATGGCCACGATCTAAGCCAAGAACCGCTGCAACTAATAATTAAGCCAGCGCTTGCTCCAGCCAAAATCGTCCGAACCGTCCGGATTGGTATTAGCCAGGCCAAAGACGTGCCGTGGCGTTTTTACGAGCACGGCAATTCCTTTGTCTCTCGGGTGTGATAGGATAGAAAGCAATGCTCCGCGCCTTTGGATTTTCAGTCTTTATCACGATCGCCGCTATCATTGTGGCTCTACTGGAATTTGGCAGCAGTGCCGCGCTGACAATAACTGTCCTAATCGCGATTGAAATCGCTTTCAGCTTTGATAACGCCATATTAAACGCCAAAATCCTAGAGCGATTGTCCAAAATCTGGCAGCAATTATTCCTGACAGTCGGCATGGTCTTCGCGATTGTAGGCATGCGTTTTGTCTTCCCAATCTTGATTGTCATGGTAACAGCCAATCTGCCATGGTCCACCGTAATTAATGACGCGCTGCATCATCCGCAAGTTTACAGCGAACACTTAGAAGATGCTCATGCTGCCATCTCAGCTTTTGGCGGTGCTTTCTTACTCACGCTAACTCTATATTTCTTATTCGATGATGCCCGCAAAGAACTCTGGCTCAAGCGATTAGAACGCCAACTGCAACGATTTGGTGGTTCATTCTGGTTGCCACCACTGCTAGCAGCACTTGTGGTTGGCGGCGTAGCTTTCTTTGCCAGTCACGAACAGTCCACCATATTGCAAGCTGGCATAGTTGGCGTGGTCTCATATGCTGCCATCAAATTACTGATTGACGGCTTGAGCAAGCTGACTGGCTCTGACAGTAACAGCAAGGCTATGTACACCGGCTGGGCGGCTTTCCTAGCCTTTATGTACCTGCAAATCCTAGACGCTAGCTTTAGCTTTGACGGCGTGCTTGGCGCCTTCGCGATCACTGATAAAGTCCTGCTGATTGCCCTAGGCCTGGGAGTTGGCGCGATCTGGGTCCGAAGCCTGACCGTATACCTGGTGAGGCACAAGACCCTTAATAATTATAAGTACCTGGAGCACGGCGCCCATTACGCGATTTTAGTCTTAGCAGTAGCCCTACTGGGCAGTATTTTCATTGAAGTGCCAGACGCCATTACTGGAATCGTTGGTTTGGGCGTGATTGGCGCTTCGTTTATATCGTCGCGTGAGGCTATGCGCGCCAAACGCCAGGGGTAAGTGCAAAACAGCTTTTCGGTGTGATATAAATCGCATTGCAATTCGATTTTTCCAGGCATAAGCTGGATATGGAAGTGTGAGGCTTCCAACCGACCCGGGCGCATTTCGTTCCGGGTCTTATGATTTAGACGAGCATTCGTAACAGTAACCTTGGACCTCTAACTGATGACCATTCATGGTAAAGCCACTACCCTTAGCCAAATATTCGAGCCGATCTTCTAGCTGATTATCTTCTTTCAAAGGGATAATTTTACCGCAACGCAGGCAAGTTAAGTGGTGATGGTGATGATGAAAGGTGTCTGTCAGCTCGAGTTTATATTTCCAGCCAATCTGCAGCCGCTGAACAATCCCCAATCGCTCGAACAGGCTTACAACCCTATAAATACTGGCACGATTCACTAAACCTTCGCAGGCCATGACTAGCTCACGCATAGTTTGAGGTTCCTGGTCTTGCAGAGCTGAGAAGACAATTTGCCGTGCAGCAGTCAAACTTTGATTGTGCTGCTTTAAAACTACTTTAAGTTGATCGATTGGTTCTGACATGGTGCAATTGTAACAAGAATTGCGACAAATTTGCAATAAAGTTAAATCTTATCATATTCTAGCTGCATGACAGAAGCTATTACACAAGCTAGAGCTGAAGATGCTATTGCAAGTACGAGCGCCTTTCTAGGTGCAGAGCGAGGTGCAAGCATTGACGGCGATTTTGCAGGTAATCAGGTGGCAGAACGAGTTGCCACAGTAAAAGACCGGGCTGAGGCTATTCTATGTTCAGTGCCGCATCCAAAACTAGATGGTCTATATGTACCGCTCAGTAAACATAATGCTAACAGTTACAGCGAAGCGGCGGCAGTATTGCCAGGTTATCTTGTGCTCGTGCCATCGGCACTGGTAGAGCGCGGAACAAGCGTATTTTATCCGGCCGTTGTCAGTGAAGATGGTATAAAGACTGATAAATTACGCTTACATGTATTGCGGCAACCCTATCGTAAGCAAGTTCGTTATGGTACATCTATGGCATTGTCTGCTGCTGGTCAGTCTGAAACAAAGGGTATTGGCGAGCACGGACGAAAGAGCAATGATGGAGTTGAAGCGGAGCATTTTGCAACACTGCTGGCAGCTGGTAGCGACGCAAACGTACAGGCTGCGTGGCAATCGGGTAAGCATGTCAACCACACTTGGCGTGAGCAAGCTGGAAACTCAGTAACAGCCGAGGTTTCTAAGCGATTGTTCGGTTCTGATATGCCGCAGACAACTATTACGATTACGCGACAGCAAATTGAAACTGGTCAAGCCATGCTGTTATGGCACGAGGGTATGCGAGACGAACAAACTGGTAATCCCGAAACAGCAGCACGAGACAAGGCTTTAGTAGTTATTCAGGGGTTAGGCTATGAAGCGTTACGTAGCCGCAGCCCACAAGCTATTGATAACGTAAAAAGGCTAATTACGTGAATGGCCTAGAGCAAGCACCTCTATCTGAAGAAATGCCCGATTTTGGTATGGAGGCATTCGGTATGAGCGAAAACTTTGACATAAACGCAGCCTTTCAAGAGGCTATTATAGGGGTTGCTAGTGATAACGAGCTGGCTCTTGAAGAAAAAGTGCGGCGTATGGAAGTTATTGTTAGCGAAGGAACCAGTGAGGTGTATCGTGATTTTGTAGACTTTAGATCAATGGCCGCTCAAATGGCAATGATGTGTAATCATAACCACGCATTGAATCAATCTATGCAATCTAGCGATACGATTTCTAGCTTTATAGATAGTTATATGGAAAATGACGGTCATAATCATGAAAATAGCTTGCCAAATCAACATGGCCGTGAAGATGACGATGATGAAGAAACAGATGATAAAAAGAAAAAGAAGAAAAAACTTAAAAAGGGCTGGCTAAGTAGCCGTTAATTGACGTAGGCTTAACTCATGATTATTTTTCTACTTACCTTAACGGCATCCTTGGCCGCGCTGATCGGTGGCTACACGGCCATGCACAGCCAGAAATGGCTGAATCTGGCATTGCCGCTAACATCTGGCCTAGTCTTGGGTTTGGTGGCCTTCGATCTGCTGCCGGAAATCTTTGAAACCGCTCAAGCTGGCTCGCTTGATCCAGTTTGGCCAATGATTGCCTTCACGTCTGGCTTCTTACTATTTCACTTGTTCGAAAAATTCGTAGCGCTTCACCAGTCGAGCGAAAGCCAGTACGGTCCGCATCGCCATCCAAGATTAGGCACGGCCAGAGCCGTGGCGCTTACGGGGCATAGCTTCATGGATGGTCTGAGTATTGGCGTGGCGTTCCAGGTTAACGCAGCGGTTGGAACGGCCGTGGCCCTAGCCGTGATAGGGCATCGTTTTGCTGATGGTTTCGATACTATAACCTTCATGGTGTTTCATAAGAATAAGCTGGCGCATATCAGGGTCTGGCTGGCTGTTGTGGTACTGATGCCGGTTGTTGGTGGTTTGATCAGCCTAACATTCTCAATGCCGGAATCCGCGCTAGCGATTTACTTAGGCTTCTTTGCTGGATTTATGACCTATATCAGCGCCAGCAACCTGCTGCCCCAGGCCCATAGTAAACAGGCCGGCTATAAGAGTTTTGGGTTAACAGTGCTGGGTGCGGTATGTATGCTGGTTGTAACTCGCCTAGCTTAGCCACGGATGGTATAATAACCTCGTAGCTATAAAAATATACACAGCCAGAAAATAGGTGCAGCGCTACTATAGGAGCACCCAAGCATGAAGATTTCGCCACTACAAAATAAAACTATCAGGCCCGGCAGCCTCAACGGCTATTCTTATTATTATTCTGGCCGCCAGGCGCCACCGCCCGCTCCCAAAGCCAAGCGTAAGCTACCTAGCTTCAAGTTATTGGTTATTCCCGTGGTCTTGCTGGCCCTGATTGGCATTCCATTGGTCCGGCACAATGACGCACCAGCCACTAAGCAGCCAAGCCAGTCTAAAGCCGCTCCAGCCGCTGTCAAAAAAGAGACTCCGGCCGCTGTTGTAGCCGCGCCGCCAATCAATCGCTGCGAGGGTAATACCCAGTCCAAGCTAATTAAGGTCAGTGTGGACCAGCGCCACCTCTGGGCCTGCGAAGCCAGCAAACAAGTCTATGACACCCCAGTTATCACCGGCCTAAAAGATCATCCTGAAACCGAGACGCCGCTTGGCACCTATCATATCTATGGCAAGACAACCAATACCACCCTTAAAGGCTCGGATAGCCGCGGCAGTTGGAACGACCCGGTCTACTACTGGATGCCTTTCTTGACTAACCAATATGGCACCTATGGTTTCCATGATGCCACCTGGCGGCCAGACACGGCTTTTGGCAACGTTGACCCAACTTCCCAAGACGCCTCGCACGGCTGCATAGAACTACCGCTGGCCAGCTCCAAATGGCTGTACGAATGGGCGCCAATCCGCACCACCGTGATCGTTGAAAGCTAAGCTGTTAGAATAGAAGTATGATCATAGCCGTGATAGTTTTAGGGGTTTTAGTGCTGGTATTGCTAGCGCTAGTCTTGCGGCGCCCGGCCGGAGCTGATTCGCAGAGCGCGTTGTTGCTCAAAGCTGATATGACCGAACTTAATAAGTCAGTGTCGGATCTTAAAGATGGCCTGCAGAAGCAGCTCAGTGACCAGTTGGGAGCCAGCAATAAGCAATTAGCCTCGCAATCCGCCGCTAGTATCAAGATTCTCCAAGAAGTTACTGAAAAGCTGACTAAACTCGAGGGTACTAACAAGAACGTTGGTGACATCGCTTCCGAGCTCAAGACTTTGCAGAACGTGCTACAGAACCCCAAGCAACGCGGTGTAATTGGCGAATTCTACCTGGAGCAAATCCTCAAAAACACTTTGCCACCAGGTGCCTTTAAGCTGCAATACAAGATCAGTGAAGGCCTAATTGTGGACGCCGCCATCATCCTAGATGACAAAGTCTTGCCAGTGGACAGCAAATTCTCGCTGGAAAACTATAACCGGATTCTAGAAAACAAAGACGGCAACACCGCCGAGTTGGAAAAGCTCTTCAAGGTCGATATCAAGAAGCGAATCGATGAAACCGCCAAATATATCCTGCCCGGCAAAGGCACGCTGGACCAAGCCCTGATGTTCATTCCTAGTGAGGCTATTTATTATGACTTGCTGGCTAACAAAGTTGGCCTAGGCGCCGTTAGCGGCCGTAATCTAATCCAATACGCCAGCGAGAAGAAGGTCACGATTGTTGGCCCGAGCACGCTATCGGCTATGTTGCAGACTATTATGCAGGGCCTCCGCTCCATGGAAATCCACCGGGACACGGAGAAGATTCGCAAAAACATCGAGCAACTCAGCAAGCACTTGCTAGCGCACAACACCTACATGCTAAAACTCGGCAATAGCCTGGGCACCACGGTAGGACACTACAACGCAACCTATAAAGAACTAGGCAAGATTGACCGTGACATCGTTAAAATCGCTGACACCGAAGCCACCGTTGACCCAGTTCTCCTAGACAAACCCACCCTAGACGACTAAAATAAACTTATGGTAAAAATCATGCAGCACAATTTGAATCTCCTCCTCGGTCTTAGAGGGTTGTGCTTCAGCATGGTTGAAGCCTAACCGCCTTAAACCGCGGTCAAGCATAACCCAAGACATTCAAATCAGGCTTCAACCAAGTCTGATTTTTTAATTTAGAGGAGATGTATGAACCAATCAAGAGAAACATTTAAAATAGTTAGTTTTGATACGACTTGTCGGGACGGAGCTCAGGCTTTGCCGCAAGAAAACCAATTTGAACCAGGTGCGAAAGTAGATATATGCCGCGAGATAGCTTCATTGGGAACGGAAACAATTGAGGCTGGTTTTCCAGCCACTCCAGGCGATGCAGAAGAAGTCCAAGCCGTGGCAGAAACCGTGGGCAACCAAGTCTTCCTGATAGAGCCGCGCCGAATATCCAAAGCCAGCCTGATTGACGATGAGCCATACAGTTTCACGCCTGTAATTACCGGTTTGACGCGAGCCGACCCAGAGGAAATTGATACTACCTGGGAAGCCGTGCAACCAGCCATTAACCCAGGCATCCATACCTTTGTGGCCACGGCTGACAACCACATGAAAGCCAAGCACCCGGGAAAGGATAGGCAAGGCGTGGCTCAAATGGCAGTCATGGCTGCTCGCCATGCCCGTGAAGTTGGCGGACCAGAAACAAGGGTTGAGTTTTCCTGCGAGGCGGCCTCAACCAGCAACTCAGAATATTTGGAGCGAATTGTGAAGTTGGTCTTGCAAGAAGACATTGATGTCGTCAATATGCCGGATACGCTGGGAGCGGCTAGTGCTCAAAGAATTCGCCGGATGTTCCAAAATGTTACCCGTTGGGTAATCGAAGAGGGTCTTCAGGATAGAGTAATTATCTCGGCCCACAACCACAATGACGGTGCTAGGGCGGTTGCTAATACAATCGAGGCCGCCCACGCTGTGCTTGATACGGCGATTAACCTAGGTGTTAAGCCGCCGGTTTTCCAGGCCGAAGTCACCAACGGACCTGACTTAGGCGAGCGTAATGGCAATACTAGTTTTGCGCCTTGGGCACAGAGCGTTTTAACTGATGCCGAAGAATTTGCTCGCCCAATTGACTTCAAAGTTGATACTACTAGGGTTTTACGAGCGGCTCAGTTAGTGGCCAACCAAGCCGGCATAGAGATTCCGGCTAAAACACCTGTGATTGGCGTTGATTCACGAATTCATCGTTCTGGCATTCATTCGGACGCCATTGTCAAAGGCGGCGCCAGTATTTACGCTCACATTGATCCACGATGGTTTGGTTGGGACGAAGCGGCAATTTTAGAGGACGGTAACTACCAGGGCCGGAATGGCCGGGCTAACCTTGGAGAAATCCAAGTTTTCGCAGCTTAAGATTTCTTGGTTTTGAGCATGTCTATGACTAGGGCGGCTGTCCAGGAGAAGTTGGCGGCGCCAGCCGCCTCGCCAGTTAATGGGTCAAAGTATTCGGAAAAACCGCTACGATCAACCATTTCCAGCGTGGTCTCCGTCAGGGCGGCGGCATGGTCTTTGAAGCCGTAACGTTTCAGACCGTCAATAATTAGCCAATTCATGTTCACCCAAGACGGGCCTTGCCAGTAGAGCTTGGGTTTAAACCAGGACGAGTTAGTTGGCACGCTCGGTACGGGATAAGCCGGGCCAAACTGGTGCTTGTCTTCCATCAGTTTGACGAGCTGCCCGGCCCGTTCTTTGGTAACGCAGCCGGCGTATAGCGGTAGCAGGGTGGCGATGCTCGGGGTTTTTAGTAAGCGGTGGGTTATGAAATCACGCGAATAATACTGGTTAGAGTAGGGATCCCAAAGCTGTTCCAGTTGGCGCTCTGTCCGCTTCATTTTCTTTTCCAGGCCTTCTGGCAGGTCTTCGCGCAGGCCTTTAGCGATCTCGCGCAGGTGCGTGTTGGCCCGGATGAAAATCGAGTTGAAACTTAAGTCTTCAATGCTAAAAAGCGAGTGGTCCAGGACCTTGTTGATGTCATAAGCTTTGCGGCGCAGCCGGCGCTGGACATCGTACATAGCCACGGCCTCAATAGCCGAGAAGCGCTGGTCCATTGGCACGGATTTAGTATCGCGCCGGAACAGGTTGATAATATGGTCTAACTTCAGTTTCTTGATAACCCGGATCCAAAACGGCAGCAAGTGCGTGTGCAGTTCGGCCATCCAGGGCGGCGTGTTGTCCAGGCCAGTTTCCCAGGGGTGAACTTGTAGTACTAGGCCTTCGCCGTGCGGATCGCGGTCATGGTACAGCCATTCGTGGTGGGCCAGCAGGGCTGGATAAACCTGGCGGTACCAGTGCCGACGCTGCGGCCAGGCCATTTTGGCGCCAATTTGAACTACGGCCTCGGCCAGCATAGGCGGCTGCGTAATACCGGTGGTGGTGACGTCATCGGGCGCGAACGGGCTTAGCCAGCTGCGCCAGATATTCCGGTCAGTCCGGTACTTAGCATCGTCACGAAAGATAATATTAGGCAACATGCCGTTGTGCCATTGGCCACGCAGCAGGCTCAAAATTTCGGACTGGGCCCGTTCGTTATCCAGGTGGCGCAAGCCAATCGCCACAAAACAGCTATCCCATAGCCACTGGTGCGGATAAAGTCCGTGGGCTGGCTGGGTATAAGTGCCCCGGTCATTCATGTCCAGTACGGCTTTAGCTTCCTCTAACAGATCGGGCGTTTCCTGCATATGCTTTAGTATAACAGCGGGCTAGCGGAAATTGTTGAAGCTGAGAGGGAAGTCAAAGTCTTGGGCCCTGAGCAGCTGCATAACTTCTTGCAAATTGTCTTTGCTATTACTGGTGATCCGAACGGCGTCGCCTTGGATCTGGGTTTTAACTTTGGGCAGTTTGTCGCGGATCAACTTGGTGATCTGCTTGGCTTTTTCTTGGTCTAGGCCTTGCTTGAAAGGAATTTCTTGAGTCGATTTCAGATTACTTTCAGTAATTTCCTGAGATGTATCGAGCACTTTCTGGCTCTGATTACGTGAAGCCAGCTTCTTTCGAACGATGTCCAAAATAGCATCAATCTGCCAATCGCCGCTGCCGGTGATCTTGAAGCCGTTTTTATCGCCATCGAGCCACTCCACGGCGGCCGGCGTACCCTTAAAATCGTACCGATTTTGGATCTCGCGCTGAACCTGGTCAAAGACATTGTTCATCTCGGCCTTGTCATACTCGCTAACCACATCAAATGAGAAATTCGCCATACCTATATAGTACAATAAACTACAGATATGATTGACCAGAAACTGGCTGACGGGCTTTTAAAGCGTGCTAAAGAGGGTGACACCTCTGTTTTGCGCAGCGCCGAGCTAAAAAGCCTGTTCGATCAGCTCAAGACCTTGCCGCCAGAAGAGCGGGGCAAGTTCGGCCAAGCTGTTAATAAACTCCGCGGCGAACTGACCGAATTGCTGCAAGCCGCCAAAAACGAGACTGAGGCTTTAGAGGCAATCGACATTACCGCGCCTTTTGACGTAAATGTTCCAGCTGATAAGCGTCCAACACTCTTGCCAACCGAAACCGGCAGCCAGCATCCCTTGATGACTGAAATCTCAACAGTTCTAGATATTTTTTACCGGATGGGCTTCACGGCCATAGAATCACGCGAGATTGACGATGACTTCCATATGTTCGGCTCGCTTAACTTCCCAGCCGGTCATCCAGCCCGGGACGAATATGACACTTTTGTAACTACCCAGAAAGACAAAGACGGTAACGCCTACATTGCTCCGGCTCACACCAGCATTATGCAAAACCGGGTTTTGAAAGCTGGCAAGAAGGGTCTGGAAAAAGGCCTGCCAATTGCCGCCGTGATTCCGGGCCGAGTCTTCCGCAACGAGGACCTAGACGCCCGCCACGAGCACACCTTCTACCAGCTAGAGGGAGTTTACGTAGATAAAGGCGTCCATGCCGGCCACCTAATTGCCACCCTGAAAACTTTCCTAGAGGAGTATTACGGCAAAGCCCTGGAAGTAAAAACCAACCCGTTCTACTTCCCATTCACCGAGCCTTCGTTCGAATTCATGCTGAGCTGCCCATTCTGCAACAAAAAAGGCTGCCACATTTGCTCGCAAGCCGGTTGGATCGAACTATTAGGCTGTGGCATGATTCATCCTAACGTGCTCAAGGCTGCCAACATTGACCCGGAAATCTACACCGGCTTCGCGTGGGGCGGCGGCATTGATCGCCTGGTCATGATGAAATACGGCATTGAAGACGTCCGTCACTTTGAGGCCGCCAAACTAGATTTCTTGAGGCAATTCTCATGAAATACGATTATTTCATTGCTGGGCGATGGCGCAACCGCGAACAGGTGGAACACGTTCTGAAAAGCATTCGACAAAAAGGCAAGACAGCTTATTGCTTCGTAGAAAACAGTTACAAAGGGGACGATATCCATATTGAAACTCACGATACTGCTGATGTGGAAAGTTTTATGTCCCAGCTCGAGACAACCAAAGATTGGTGGGATAATCCCACCTTCCGAAAGATCTTTGAAGCAGACATGCAAGCCTTAAAGTCCTCAGACAATCTAATATTAGTACTGCCCGGTGGCTTATCCTGCCATATGGAGCTCGGAGCAGCCTATGGCATGGGTAAAAAATGTTTTGGCGTAGGTAAGCCTGAAAAGCACGAAACCCTATATCTTATGTTCGACGCAATTTACCCTTCAGTCGAGGCATTAACTGAATCTCAAATAGAGGTTACAGTATGAAAATTAGCCTGAATTCGCTCAAAACCTTTACTAAGGCAGACCTATCTACGGACAAGCTAATTGATAAGATTGGCGCCCAGTTAGGGGCAGTAGACGAATTCATTAATTTTGGCGAAAAATATCAACATGTTGTCATAGTTAAGGTAGTTTCCTGTCAAAAACACCCCAATGCGGACAAGCTGGCTCTCTGTAAAATCGACGATGGCGGTGTTGTAAAAAATATTAACAGGGAAGACGACGGTACGGTCCAAGTAGTTTGCGGCGCCCCAAACGTCCGCGAGGGCCTAATTGTAGCTTGGCTGCCGCCCGGTGCAACCGTGCCTGACACGTTCGGTAAAGATCCGTTCGTGCTAGAAGCCCGTGAGTTGCGCGGTTCTGTTAGTAACGGTATGATCGCTTCGCCAAAAGAGCTAGCACTCGGCGATAGTCACGAAGGCATTTTGGAAATTGACGGTGATCATAAGCCGTGCACGGATTTTGCCGCGGCCTTTGGCTTAAAAGACGACGTGGTGATTGATATTGAAAATAAGATGTTCACGCACCGGCCGGACTGTTTTGGCTTCTTGGGCTTGGCCCGCGAAATTGCTGGCATCCAGGGTTTGCCGTTCAAGAGTCCGGATTGGTACATCACCAACCCTGAATTTCCGGCAGTTGAAGCTGAAGAACTGCCGCTGACTGTTAAAAACGAGGTGCCAAAACTCGCACAGCGCTTTACAGCCATCACCATGCGTGACGTTAAGGTTGGTCCGAGCCCGGTCTGGCTGCAGGTTGAGCTGGCTAAAGTCGGCCAGAAGTCCATTAACAACATCGTTGATTACACTAATTACTTCATGCTGGTGACCGGCCAGCCGCTGCATGCTTATGACTATGACAAAGTGAAATCTTTGAGTTCGGGCGAGACCAAACTCGTTATTCGCCAGCCTAAAAAGGGCGAGAAGGTTAAGTTGCTGGACGGCAAAGTCATTGAACCAAGAGCTGAAGCCATTATGATTGCCACCGATAAGCAGTTGATTGGCATTGGCGGCGTCATGGGTGGAGCCGATACTGGCGTTGGCCTGGAAACCACCAACCTCATCATTGAGTGCGCCAATTTTGACATGTATTCGGTGCGCCGGACTTCCATGGCTCACGGATTGTTCACGGACGCTGTTACTCGTTTCAATAAGGGCCAGAGCCCGCTGCAGAATCTGGCCGTATCCGCTAAAATCGTAGACGAAATTCGTAAGTACGCCGGTGGTAAAGTCGCTAGCGAGCTAATCGATGATAATCATACGGATGGCAAACTCGCCAAAGTTAAAGTTTCAGCTGGCTTTATTAATTCGCGGCTTGGAGTTAAGCTTTCGGATTCGGAAATCAGTAAACTGCTGGAAAACGTTGAGTTCAAAGTTGAAGCCAAGGGCGAAAATCTAGAAATAACTGCTCCGTTTTGGCGGACTGATATTGAGATTCCTGAGGATATTGTTGAAGAGGTCGGTCGGCTTTATGGTTACGATCATTTGCCATTGGAGCTGCCAAAGAACGTGATTGTTCCCACTGCTAAGGATCCATTACTGGTGGCCAAGGCCGAGATCCGCCAGCGGCTGGCCCAGGCTGGCGCTAACGAGGTTCTGACTTATAGCTTTGTGCATGGCAATCTATTGCAAAAGACTGGCCAGGATTCAAAGAAAGCTTACCAGATTGCTAACGCGCTGAGCCCGGATTTGCAGTATTACCGAATGAGCCTAATTCCCAGCTTGCTGGATAAAATCCACGGCAACATTAAGGCTGGTTATGACGAGTTCGCCCTGTTCGAGCTCGGTAAGAGCCACGGCATGGAAAATGGCGAAGACAAAGAAGGCTTGCCGCGCGAGTTCGAACTAGCCGCATTAGTAGTGACCGCCAAAGATAAGCTGAAGAAAACTGGCGCGGCATATTACCAGGCTTGCAAGTACTTGGAAGAATTGGTGGGCGACGGTGCTTTGGAATTCAAGCCAGTCAGTGCTGCCATGAAAGATTACCAAGTTGTCCAGCCTTATGACCTGAACCGTACGGCTTTGGTTAGCATAAAAGACGGCGAATTCCTTGGTATCATTGGCGAATTCAAGCCAAGCGTAACCGCCAGCCTTAAACTTCCAAAGTACACTGCCGGATTCGAAGTTGATATTACCGTATTGCAGCCGTTGTTGGCTGCCGGTCCGAGCTACTTGCCATTATTGCGCTTCCCTAAAGTCGAGCAAGATATAACATTGAAAGTCCAGGCTAAGCTGTCTCATCAAGAGCTTTACGAATTCGTGGATAAAGAGCTGGGTGCTAACGCGCCTGACAATACACACATTCGGCTTGAAACTGTTGATATTTACCAGAAGGAAGATGACACGGCTAACAAACAAGTTAGCTTCCGCGTTACCATTACTGGCACTAATCGAACTCTGACCGATAAAGAAGTTAACGGCGTACTGGAAGCGATCGCCGTGGCCGCTAAAACTAAGCTCAAAGCCGAAAGAATATGAACCGGCTGAAACTTCTGCTGGCAGGCATGAGTTTCTTGGCGGTAGTGCTGGTGCCATCGTTGGCGGCGGCTGACGTCAATGATTTTACGATTACGTCGTTTAAGTCTGACCAGACTTTGAGCCGGGCTGATCCGCAAGGCGAGTTACATATCGTCGAACATCTCAACGTTGATTTTACAGATTATAATCATGGCATCTTGCGAGCCATACCGGATTCGTATAAAAATCATTCGTTACAGCTACACGTTAATAAGATTAGTTCGCAAAGCGGCGCGCCCACGGAGTTCACAACATACACGTCAAGCGGCAACACGGTACTTAAAATTGGCAGTCCTAGCCGGACGATCACTGGCGCGCAAGATTACACAATCGACTACACACTGCATAACGTGATCAGTTTCTACCCAGATCATGACGAGCTGTACTGGGATGTTAACGGCGACCAATGGTTGCAACAATTTACCAATGTAGCGGTCAGCGTGCGGCTGCCAAGCGGCTTGCAACAAAACCGCCAGCCCATCTGTTACGCCGGCGGTTACGGTAACACGGCCCATAATTGCTTGATCACAACCAGTGACAATAAAATCGAGGCCTCGGCCGGTCCTTTAGAGGCTAGCCAGACTTTAACTTACGTAGCTGGTTTTGATAAAGGCTACTTCCATCCCTCAAAATGGTACGAAACCTTGGGCGAGTATAGTAAACCGCTCGTTGGCTTCTTTTTACCGGTTATAGTCTTGGGCGGTGGAGCGTTTTTGTTGTGGTGGCGGCTGGGTCGTGATCCAAGAGGCAAGGGAACAATAATCGCCCAATATGACGCGCCGGATGGACTCAAGCCAATTGAAGTCGGCACACTTATGGACTTCAAAACTGATAATCGTGACATCACTGCCACCATCGTGGATTTGGCGGTTAAAAAATACATAAAAATCATTGAGAAAAAACAAGCCAAGAAGCTCAGGAAAGATACGCTCAGCTATGAGCTCGAGTTGGTTAATAACAATCTTTCAGGCTTGTCCGAATACGAATCCATGCTGTTGAATGAGTTCTTTGACCAGCTGGTAGTGGGCGAAAGTTTCAGTCTTGATAAGTCCAAGAGCAAGCTATATAACCTGGCGGTATCTCTTAGAAGTAAGGTCAAAGACCGCATGAATGACCAAGGCTATTTCCGGGTAATCGCGTTTAAGTTCAAAATGGTTGGCTGGGGCGTTTTGCTGGCCCTGGTTGGCATAGTTTGCGCGGCTATTCTTGGGCTGGCCTTTATAATCGGCTCAGTTGTTGGTGCGGTAATTGCCATACCTTTCCTGGTGGCTCTCAAAGCTCGCACAGCTAAAGGCGTGGCCGCCAAGGAGCATTTAGAAGGGCTCAAGCTTTACCTAAGAGTGGCCGAGAAAGACCGGATCAAGAAGCTGCAATCGCCGGACGCTCCATATGCCGTCAATGCTAAAGAGCCTAAAAAGACCGTTGAATTATTCGAAAAGCTGCTGCCTTACGCCATGGTGCTGGGTGTGGAGACTGAATGGGCCAAGCAGTTCGAGAGTTTATATACTTCGCCGCCAGATTGGTACAGCGGCAACTGGACAACCTTTAACGCCGCCTATTTAGCTAGCAGTATCAATAGCGGCGTGGGCGCGGCTGTTAACACGGCTTTCGCGTCTCCAAGTAGCAGTGGCAGCAGTGGTTTTTCCGGGGGTGGCGGCTTCTCTGGCGGCGGTGGTGGAGGTGGTGGTGGAGGCGGCTGGTAATTTGACAAAGCTAGTGCTTTCGGGGTAGAATGCGTTATGGAAATCAACCTCACCCCGACCCTAACATTCGATGACGTTCTACTTAAGCCCGGCTATGCCGGGTTTTCTCGTGGGGACATAAAGCTTGGCACGCAGCTAACCCGCAATATTAAACTCAAAGCGCCTTTAGTTGCTGCTCCCATGGACACGGTTACGGAGAGCGAACTAGCCATTAACCTAGGTAAATTCGGCGGCATTGGCATTATTCACCGCAACTTGACCATTAAAGACCAGGCGGCTGAAGTCGCTAAAACCAAAAAGGCTGGCGTTTTAGTGGGCGCCGCGGTTGGTTCTAGTCCTGGCTATGAAGACCGCGTTGAAGCTTTAATTGAAGCTGGCGTTGACGTGATTGTGGTTGATTCGGCCCACGGCTTTTCCAAATTCGTCATAGAAGCCGTTACATTTATCAAGAAAAACCATAAAGTTGACGTGATTGCCGGCAATATAGCCACGGCTGAAGGCGCTGAGGCTTTAATTAAGGCCGGTGCTGACGGTTTACGCGTGGGCATGGGCCCGGGCGCCATTTGTACTACCCGGATAGTTTCTGGCATGGGCGTGCCGCAGCTGACAGCTATTGTTGAATCAGCCAAGGTTGCCCGCAAGGCTGGCGTGCCGGTCATTGCCGATGGCGGCATAAATTACTTCGGTGATATTACCAAAGCCCTCGCCGCTGGTGCTTCCAGCGTCATGATGGGCCGGCTGTTCGCGGCCACCGAGGAATCTCCGGGCGAAGTCTTTGAATTCACTAAAGACCAGGTGCCACGCCGTTTCCAGAGCATTATCAACGGTGCCGAGAAGTATAAGTTCAAAGGCTACCGGGGTATGGGCTCGATTGGCGCCATGGAGCGTGGCAAGAAGATCAGCTCGGAAGACGAGTTCCACGGCAAGAGCTTCACCGATAAGAGCGTTCTAGTGGCTGAAGGTGTGGAAGGCCTGGTGCCTTGTACTGGTGACCTGGAAACCGTGGCCAGCACCATGATAGAAGGTGTAAAGTCTGGCTTCTACTACGTTGGAGCCAAGAACATAGATGAGCTCTGGGATACGGCCGTATTGCGCGCCATCACCAGCGCTTCCTTGAGCGAAAGCCACCCGCACGATTTATTCGTGACGAACGCTGGCAATAGCTACCCAAGCTAAGCTATACTTGATACAAATAACGGAGGGTTAAATGGCTAAGAAGAGAGATAGGGCTTTTGCGATGTTTTTTGCGGGATTATTCCTGTTTACATCATCAGCGCTGACAATCGCCGTAATTTATCAAGCAGTACAGGAATCATAATAAAAGTCGGATAATGGCGCTACCAGCACGCCAACCGCACAATCAAAGGAGAATACCGTGGATCCAAGCAGTAAATTACAAGGTAAACCATTAGCTGGCTTCACCCCAGTCGCCAAGATAGACAAACTCGAGGCCGTAGACAGCACGCCTGGCACGGGTGCCACTGTTAAAGCTGGCGATACTATAACCGTTGATTACACCGGAGCCGTGGCCGCCACTGGCATAGTTTTCCAGAGCTCTAAGGACAGCGGACAGCCAGTCTCATTCCCGCTAAGCGGCGTAATTGCTGGTTGGTCGCAGGGAATTCCTGGTATGAAAGTTGACGGCACCCGCCGCCTATTGATTCCAGCCGCCCTAGCTTATGGTGCTAATCCACCAAGCGGTTCGGGGATTCCAGCTAATGCTGACCTGGTGTTTGACGTCACCGTCCATAAAATCGGCCAATAGGGCCAAATTGGAGTAAAAAGCACAATATATAGCGTATTGAATTATTGTTAAACGCTATATATAATCACTATTACCAGTCAGAATTGTTCTGAACTAGAGCACAATAAAATAAAAAACGCGCCGGACAAAACGACTGCAGCCGTACCTGAGAGACACGGCGAGGTGACCGACGCGCTTAACGAGGGAGACCACCATGGTCAAAAACATCACAATATTCACTAGTAACACCTGCGGCTACTGCCAAATGGTCAAAAAATACCTTGGCGCTAAGGGTATGGTCTACGAGGAAGTCAACATAGACGAGCATCCACACCGCCAGGCAGAGGCCCAAACTTTGAGCGGCGCCCTTACCGTTCCAGTCACAGTAGTTACCAAGCAAGACGATTCACAAGAAGTCATTGTTGGCTATAACTTAGCCCGCCTAGCACCAGCCGTCGCCTAAATATATGGCGGACAGCACCAAAATCCCCAAACACGACGTTATAGTCGTTGGTGCTGGGCCAGCGGCGTTAACGGCCGCCATTTATACGACACGTGAAGATATTGAGACTTTGCTATTTGAACGCGGTGTTATTGGCGGCCTAGCGGCCGTAACGGATAAGATCGACAATTACCCTGGTTTCCCGAATGGCGTGGAAGGCCTTAAGTTGGCCGATGATTTACGCGCCCAAGCCGAGCGGTTCGGCGCTGTCATAGAACTGGGTGAAGTCACGGCCATCCATGACGAGGGTGAATACAAACGCCTGGAAACCACCAGCGGCGATATGCTCGCCAAGGCTGTCTTAATTGCCACCGGCTCGGATTATAAAAAAGTTGGCGCGCCCGGAGAGAAAGAATACTACGCCCGTGGTGTCCACTACTGTGCCACCTGTGACGGTGCCTTTTACAGAGATAAGAAGTTAGTAGTGGTCGGCGGCGGCAACTCGGCTATCCAAGAAGCCATCTTCCTGACCCGCTTCACGACTCATATTGATCTCTTGGTCCGCTCCACTATAAAGGCTAGTGACGTATTGCAACATGAACTAGACGAGTACGTAAAGCAGGGCAAAGTCACGGTTCACTTAGGCACTACAACAGATGAAATCATTGGCGACGGCAAAGGTGTCACCAGTGTTAACGGCACCAAAGACGGCAAAAAGGTCGAATTTAAGACTGATGGCGTTTTTGTATTTGTTGGTCTGATGCCTAACTCGCAATTCCTAGAGAAGACCCCTATCAAATTGGACGAAATTGGCTTTGTGGTGACAGACGAGCATTTGCACACCACCATGAAAGGCGTATTCGCCGCTGGTGACATCCGTTCCGGCGCCACCATGCAAATAGCCTCAGCTGCCGGTGAAGGCGCCACCGCCGCTCTCAAAATCCGCGAGCACCTAGAAGGCCGCACCCACCCCATCCAAAACTAGTGTTATTATATTCGTATTATGAGCGAACAAGTGCCAACAGGTAGCTTGGGTGGTGAATCAGTAGAATTATCTGCTGTGTGGCAAGGCATGTCTGTAGCCGATATTGAAGAGGCGGTGAAGATAGATGGTAAGGCGCCGGATGTTTATCTCGGCAGTGTTAATGGTGCCAGTCCCGACTACGAAACTTTACAAGCAGACTGGACAGAAGAAGTCGACGAGCTTCTAAGATTGTTTGAAATTAAGCCAGACGAGTGGAGCGGGCGTGTAATTTCAGCTTATTCTTCTCATTGGGACGAAAAGGACATACCAATAAAGAAGGTTCAGCAGGAGGCCGCCGGACTTAGTTTGGCGCGGTTTGTTCTCGGTAGAGCCTACCGAGTCGCGCCCATAGAAACCGACGATGACGGCTACGGAAGCGCTAACGTAGTTGTTAAGCTGAATGAAATTGCCTCGGTAAATATCCATTCTGATTACAGCTTTTGGGCAGAACGCACGTATTTGCATCCGCTGACTGGAGAACGGTTATATAGCGGCATTGATGATGATCCGACAATTGAAAATCTAAAAAAAGACGGTCACGCCATGGACTCAATCGAGTCTGAGATCGGATCTGAAATCAGTCTGTACGCCTATCTCCGTGGTCTTAATAGTCAGGACTATAGTTAGGGAAGAAATCGCCTACAAACTGGTGCTTTTTGAGGCCAGCTTTTTTTAGATCTTTTTCTAGTTTTTCAACCATTGGCTCTGGCCCGGAAACGTAAACTAAGCTGTCCTCATCTGGCTTTTCGAGTCCCAGTATCAGCTCGGCGCTGAGCTGGCCGCGTTCGCCGCCCCAGGCTGACGAGGGCTGACTGACTATTATTGTTGGTTTAGTTCCGGCTTTATCAAATGTTGACTGGAAGATAATCTCATCTTCGTTGTTGACGCCATAAAGAAGTCTAATCGGGCGGGTTTCGTTGGTATCGGCTAACCAGCTTAGAATGCTGTGAAATGGTGTAATGCCAATACCGCCAGCCACGAATACTAGCGGCGTTTGGATAAGTTTTGGCAGCACGAAATCGCCCATTGGATCAGCCATGTTGAGTTCGGTGCCTGGCTCAAGTTTGAACAGAGCCTTCTTAAAGCTGCTGCTCTTCCCAGCGGCGTGCTTGGTAGTGATACTAAGCAATTCTTCCGTTGGCGAAGACGACAGCGTAAACCAACGTTTAATGCCGCGATTATCAGGATTTTTATGATGGATGGTTAACTCGGTAAATTGACCTGCGGTGTAATGCATGGGTTTTTCCGGGCGGAAGTAAAACGTCCGGATATTGGCTGCCTCGTCCTTGCCATGATCAAACACCACTTTCATAGCTTTATTCTAACAGATTACAGAGGTTATTTTTCGAATCGATCAGGATAATCGGTTACAATAGCGCGCAAACCGTATCGTTGCCATCTTTTAGCCTGGGCTGGGTTATTTACAGTGTATGCGCCGATTTTATAGCCACGACGTGTCATCTGGGCTATGAACCCCCACCACAGCCAACGTTGGTTCATGAGAAGATGATTGCTCTCAACTTGCTTTGCCCTGTAAACAGCGCGCACGCCCGACCATTTTTCAAGCACAGTTTTAGTTATATCTGGCAGCGCGTCGTGAAGTTCTAGTAATATGGGTTGGCTAAATGATGCTAATCTAAAGTGTTCTGGTTTCCATCCATCTTTAAGCCTGGACTTGATTATTTTAATAATCGGCGCGGTTGGCTCGCCGGGCTTTACCTCGACGTATAAAGTAACTGGATGGCCAATTTCATCGAGCACTTCTTCGAATGTAGCTAGATCTTTTTTATGGTTTTTTAAGGTGCTGTAGCTGGTTTCAGATATAAGTTGCTGCTTGCCGTTGGGATCAGTTAGATCGGGGTCGTGATGTAGTATGACTATGCCATCTTGAGTTACTCGTAGGTCAAACTCCAACATGTCTACGTGATGCTCTAGGCCTTTTTTCAAAGAGGCGATGGTATTTTCTGGGGCTAGGCCGCGAGCGCCGCGGTGGCCGATGATTTTCATTTCCTTAGTGTACAATATTCGTAAGATAACCAAAGGAGCAGCATGGCTGATTTCAATCAAGTATTAGAGACAGGCGATTACCAGAACGGCATCGTCAACACCGTCGTGGAGATTCCCCAAGGCAGCTTTCTGAAGATCGAGTGGGACCGCAAGCGCGCCGCTTTCATGCTCGACCGGGTTGAGCCGGCCGTATTCGCTAAGCCCGTTAATTACGGCTTTATTCCCCAGACTTTGGACGAAGATGGCGACGAACTCGATACCTTAGTCGTTTGCGACGAGCCCATCCCAACTGGCGTTTGGGTAGAAGCTAAAATCATCGGCATTATGAACTTTGAGGATGATGGCGAAATGGATCACAAGGTTGTAGTCGTTCCGGCTGATGATCGTAACACCGGTGATAGCATAAACACCCTAGCTGATTTGGGTGAGCGCTGGAAACAGCAAATAACTGAACATTTCACTCACTACAAAGACCTTAAAAAACCTGGAACTACTAAAGTCCTAGGTTGGGGTGACGCCGAAGAAGCTAAGAAGATCATTGCCGAGTGCATTGAGCGCTACAAACAGGGCTAGTCGTGCAAAAGATCATTCCTGAGGATAGCGTTCTTATACCGGACGAAGCAAAGTTAGTTTTTCAAGGAGAAATCTTTGATGTCTACCAGTGGCCACAGGAAATGTTTGACGGCTCGAGCGCGACCTTTGAAATGTTAAAACGTTGCGACACCGCCGTAGCGATCTGTGTTGTGGAAGACGGAATTATAGTCCTTGATGACGAGCAGCCGCACGCTGGTTCACGCGTTACTTTTCCCGGTGGGCAGGTTGACGCGTCTGACCCTGATATTCTGGCTGGCGCCCAGCGCGAGGTGCTAGAGGAGACCGGCTACAGCTTTAAGAACTGGCGTCTAGTCAAAGTCCGCCAGCCACAGGATAAAATCGAGTGGTTTGTCTATGTTTTTATTGCCTGGGAAGAGACCGGCCAACAGACTACTACCCATGAGCCTGGAGAGAAGATCGTTGTAAACACCGTACCTTTCTCCGAGGTAAAAAATATGGTAACTAACAAGGTTAGTCATATGGGCGAGAATGCCGAGCTCCTGGAAGGCATTGAAACAACCGGACAATTGCTAGACATTCCTGAATTTACAGGCCAAACCGTTGACCGCTAAGTTGCATATAAGGCTTTATCCTTTTAAAATGGAGCCATAAGCACTAAAATAAACATATAGACAGGGTAAACGAATGAAAACACGAGTTGCTATTAATGGCTTTGGACGGATTGGACGTAACGCTTTTAAGGTGGCTTTTGAGCGTAGCGATCTAGAAATCGTGGCGATTAATGACCTGACAGACAACAAGACCCTGGCCCATTTGCTTAAACATGACAGTAATTATGGCGCATATGCCCGGAAAGTTAGCTTTGATGAAAAAGGCATAATCGTGGACGGAAAGCACATTGACGTGTTGGCTGAGATGGATCCAGCCAAATTACCCTGGGCTAAGCTCAAGGTTGACGTTGTGATTGAGTCGACCGGTTTCTTTGTTGATCCTGAGAAGGCAAAAGCGCATATTATCGCTGGCGCCAAGAAAGTCGTGCTGAGCGCCCCAGCTAAAGGCGAGGGTGCTACAACCGTAGTCCTGGGAGTAAATGAAGAGTCGCTGGAAGAAGCCGGTGATATTATCAGTAACGCCTCCTGTACCACCAACTGTATTACACCTGTGGCTGCCGTGATTGAGAGCAATTTTGGCATAGATAAGGCCATGATGACCACTGTTCACAGCTACACTGCCTCACAGAAGCTTCAAGATGCTCCGGCCAAAGACTTGCGTGAGGCCCGTAACGCTGCCGAAAACATCGTTCCAACCACTACTGGTGCTAGTAAGGCTGCGGCTTTAGCAATGCCGGCTTTAGCAGGCATCTTTGGCGGCATGAGTATTCGCGTTCCCACCCCAGTAGTTTCGTTAAGTGACTTTGTAATAATCACTAAGAAAAAAGTCACGGTTGAAGAGGTTAACGAGGTTTTTAAAAAGGCCGCGAAAGAGCCTTTCTACCAAGGTATTCTTGATGTATCAGAAGAGCCTCTGGTTAGCAGCGATTTTATTGGTAACAGCCATTCGGCAATAGTCGATCTTCCGCTAACAGCCGTAGTCGGCGGCAACATGCTCAAAGTCGTGGCTTGGTATGACAATGAATGGGGTTACTCTAACAGGCTCGTAGAAGTAGTGGCTGACACCGGCCGCTTACTGCACAAGAAATAACTATGAAAATTGTCATCACCACTGATCACGCTGGATTCGAAGCCTCGGGCCAGTTAAAAGCGTTTCTACAATCGCTAGGTCATGAAGTAGTTGATTTTGGACCAACCGCCTTTGACGCCGGGGATGATTACCCGGATTTTATGTTTCCGGCGGCTGAGGCCGTAGCTAGCGGCGAATGCGAACGGGGCATAATTCTAGGGGGCAGCGGCCAGGGCGAGGCAATTGCCGCCAATCGCGTTAAAGGCGTACGCTGTGCCGTATTCTACAGTCCGGCCATTGCCAAATCAGCTATTGACGCCGAAGGTAACCAAAGCCAGGATCCTTACGAAATCGTGAAACTTTCACGCCAGCACGGCGATTCGAACGTTTTGAGCTTGTCGGCTCGGTTTTTGTCTCTTGACGAGATGAAGCAGGCGATTGAAATCTGGCTAGCCGAACCCTTCAGTGGCGCTGAGCGTCACGTTCGCCGTATCCAAAAACTCGACGAACGGAGCTAACATGGCAGTTATTTGCCCCACGGTTACGGCTTTTGAACCGCACCAGTACCGGACCCAGATGGAAGTACTGGAAGCCTTTGCCGGGCGCGTTCATATTGACCTAATGGACGGCGAGTTCGCGCCAACTACTTCTCCTGGCCTAGAGCAAATCTGGTGGCCAGAAAATCTGACAGCCGATATTCACCTGATGTACCAGCGTCCAATGGATCAAATCGAAGCTCTTATTGAGCTAGGTCCCAGCCTTGTGGTAATCCATGCTGAAGCCGAAGTAGATCATGCTGACTTTGCTGCTAAATTAAAAGCCCATAATATCCAAGCAGGCATTGCTATGCTGAGCGATACTACCGTTGAGAGCATCGAAGAACTAATTCCTAAATTCGATCATGTACTTATCTTTAGTGGTGATCTTGGCCATCACGGTGGCGTAGCAGATTTGCAGCTATTAAATAAAGTTAAAGAGATTCATAAAAAATTCCCATCACTCGAAATCAGCTGGGACGGCGGCATTAATGACCAAAACGCTCACCAGCTCATAGAAGCTGGCGTTAACGTTCTCAATGTTGGTGGCTACATTGCTGACTCACAAGACCCAGCCGCCGCTTATGCTAAACTGAAAACAGTAATCGAGGGTTAAAATGCAGAAGTTGTCGGTGGTGCAACTGGAGACTATTGCTAATGACATCCGGGAAGATATTATCCGGATGCTGGAACATGCCGGCAGTGGGCACAGCGCTGGTCCGCTCGGTTTAGCTGATATTTTTACGGCTCTGTATTTTGACATTTTGAAGCACGATCCCAAGAAGCCCGATTGGGACGAGCGTGACATTTTACTTCTTAGTAACGGTCATTGCGTACCAGTTCGTTACGTGACTATGGCGCACGCGGGCTACTTTGATAAAAAGGAACTGATGACTCTTCGTCAGCTCGGTTCGCGCTTGCAGGGCCACCCCGAGCGAACCCGTTTGCCAGGTCTGGAGAACACTAGCGGACCGCTGGGCTGTGGCTTAAGCCAAGCCTGCGGCATGGCCCTGGCTATGCGCATGAACCAAATAAAAAACCGTTGGGTTTACGTGGTTTTGGGCGATGGTGAACTGGACGAAGGCAACGTTTGGGAAGCCGCCATGCTAGGTGGCAAGGAGAAGTTGCATAATGTGATTGGTATTATTGATCGAAATAACATCCAGATTGATGGTCCAACCGAATCTGTCATGCCCTTGGAAGACCTAAAAGCCAAGTGGGAGGCTTTTGGCTGGCACGTTATCGAAATTAACGGTAATGACATTGAGGCCGTGATTGACGCCTGCGCTATGGCTCGGGCTATCCAAGAAAAGCCAACCATGATTATTGCCCACACGATTCCTGGCAAAGGCGTGGACTTCATGGAAAATGACTTTCAATGGCATGGTAAACCGCCAGATCACGAGCAAGCCGTTAAAGCCTTGCACGAACTCCGCACTCTAGGTGGCAAGATCCGGAGCGAGCATGAGTGATCTGTATCTAGTTGATATCAAGGGTAAATTGAACGAGGAGCCGATTCGTAAAGGCTTTGGGCGCGGCTTGCTGGTGGCTGGAAAAAAGGACGTGAACGTGGTGGCGGCCTGCGCTGACCTGACTGATTCGACCCAAATGAGTTTGTTTAAGAAAGAATTTCCGGAACGCTTCATAGAAATTGGCGTAGCTGAGCAAAATCTGGTCACGGTTGGTTCTGGTATGGCGGCCATGGGCAAGATTCCGTTCGTGAGTTCGTACGCCGCTTTTAGCCCTGGCAGGAACTGGGAGCAGATTCGTACGACTATCTGCCTGAACCAGCAGCCTGTTAAAATTGTTGGATCCCATGCTGGCATTAGCGTTGGCCCAGACGGCGCTACCCATCAAATGCTAGAAGACGTGGCTTTAATGCGGGCGCTGCCCAATATGATTGTGATCGCGCCCTGTGACAGCGTGGAGGCCGAAAAGGCAACCATGGCTATGGCAGCTGACAAACACCCTAATTACTTGCGCTTAGCCCGGGAGGCTACCCCAGTTATCACTACTGAAAAAACACCATTCGTGATTGGCAAAGCCTATGTATTTAATAAGGGCACAGACGTTACTTTGTTCGCAACCGGCACCATGACTTACCAAGCCATGGAGGCAGCCGAAAAATTGCGCAAAGACGGTGTTTCAGCCGAAGTTGTTCATGTTCCCACCATAAAGCCACTTGACGCTGAGGTGATTCTAAAAAGCGTAAAGAAAACTGGCGCCGCTATCACAGCCGAAGAAGGCCAGATTATAGGTGGTCTAGGCGGGGCTATTGCCGAGCTGCTGTCAGAGAATCACCCCACGCTAATTCATAGGATTGGCATGCAGGACCGTTTTGGCGAATCAGGCGCACCAGCCGAACTTTTAGAGCACTTTGGCTTGGACGCTAAGCACATAGCCCTGGCGGCCCACGACATTATCCATCGCAAATAGGTTTTGGCGACGTAAGCTTAAGCGTTTATACTTACATTTATGCCTTTGACATTGCCAGAAATCCGGCGAAATTGTGAAAAAGCCCGCCAACGCATGATTCAAGCCCGGACTGAGAAGTGGGCTTTTGGAGCTTTTAACTTAGATGACGAGGCTACCCTTAAAGCCGTAGTCCAAGCCGCTCTAGCCAAGAATGCCCCAGTCCTAGTAGAGGTCAGCCAGGGCGAAGTTGATGATATTGGCCTGGATAACGTCCGGGACATGGTAGATAACTTCAAATATGCCTATGGCGTGGAGATTTACGTAAATTTGGATCATAGCCCTAGCGTGGAAGCTGCCAAGGCTGGAATAGAAGCTGGCTTTGAGTTCATCCACATTGATGTCAGCCAGTCCAACCACAATGCCAGTGAGGAAGAGATCATTGAGGCCACCAGGGAAGTCGTGTCTTATGCCCAATTAACTGGGGCGTTAGTGGAAAGTGAACCGCACTATTTTGGCGGCTCATCAAACGTCCACAAAGAAAAGATTGATTATGATGAGATCAAAAAGACCTTCAGCACGCCGGATGGAGCTAGAAATTTCGTGGAAAAAACTGGCATTGACACCTATGCCGCAGCCATTGGCAATCTGCACGGTAAATATCCTGTTCCCAAAGTTTTGGATTTAGACCTGCTCAAACAGCTGCGGGAAGCGGTCGACTGCAATATTAGCCTCCACGGCGGTAGCGGCACGCCTGGCCATTATTTCCGTGACGCTGTTCAGGCTGGCGTCACCAAGATCAATATCAACAGTGATATGCGTTATGCCTTTAGGACTACTTTGGAGAAAGTCCTAAAGGACAACCCTGACGAATATTCGGTATCAAAGCTTATTAGCAAGGAAGTCGTTCCGGCCGTCCAGCAGGTAGTTGAGAGCAAGCTAGACGACTTTAATTCAGCCGGCAAGGCTGTGCTAAACTAAACGTAAGCAAGATAATTTAAAGGGGTGGCACCAGTGTCTACGAAACCGACCGTAATATCAATTGGCGATATTGTAACTGACGCCTTTATCAAGTTGCTAGATGACCAGGCAGTGACTTACCAAAACGATGAAGGTAAGTGGCTGGCCGTGCCGTTTGGCACTAAGATACCGTTCGACCACGCCGAGGTTATTGAGGCGGTTGGTAACGCCGCTAATGCCGCCGTGGCCTTTGCCCGGCTCGGCATAGATAGTTCGTTCGTGACTAACGTGGGCGCGGACACTCATGGCCGCGACATGATTAAAGCCTTGGATAAAAATGACGTTGATACCAGCTTCGTACGAATTAACAGGGGCAAAAAGAGCAACTACCATTACGTGCTCTGGTACAAAGAAGAGCGGACCATTCTCATTAAGCACGAAGAATATGACTACAAATGGCCGCATTTACGACCAGCTGAAACGCCTGACTGGATATACTTCAGCTCTATTAGCGAGCACGCCATTGAGTACCATGACCAAGTCGCTGACTGGCTAGACGAGAATCCAGACGTCAAAGTCGCTTTCCAGCCCGGTACTTTCCAAATGAAAGCTGGCACCGAGCGCCTTAGTCGAATCTATAAGCACACAGACATCTTAGTCCTCAACAAGGAAGAAGCTGCTCTAGTTGGCGGTGGCGATATCAATGATATGCACGATCTATTCAACAAATTGCACGGACTCGGTCCAAAAGTCGTGGTCATCACCGATGGTCCAAACGGCGCTTATGTGTCAGATGGCGAAAACCGTTTTGAGATGCCTTTATATCCAGATCCAGCGCCACCAATTGACCGGACTGGCGCTGGTGACTCGTTCGCCTCGACTTTTGTAGCGGCCATTATCAAAGGTAACACCATTGAAGGCGCGCTGCAGTGGGCGCCAATCAACTCCATGAGCGTGGTACAGAAAGTTGGCGCCCAGGCTGGCCTTCTTAAAGAAGCCGAACTTGAGCATTACTTGCGCCATTCACCTGATTGGTACCGCCCAAAACGGATGCAATAAGCCTTTCGCGGGTCTTGCGCTTATGGTAATCTGTAGATGTAAGGAAAAACCATGGGGAAACATAAAAATAACAGTGGTGAGACGGGCTTATGACGCGCTTTCTATCTGAATCTTTACAAGCGCCTGAGCCGTTTTTCAGGCTGGGTTTGCGCAAGCTCGAGCTAGCTAACGGTAACCCCAGTACCGATATCCGGTTTTCTAACGAAGTTTCCCAAGCTACTAAGACTAAATTGATGCAGCTTGGCCTTGACCCCAAAGACACTACTCCAGAGGAGCTTTATCATGTGCTGCAAGAGCGGGTTCGCGCCGATGATGCTAAACTGACCAAAAGCCTGCGAACACTGTCTGCTACTCACGTATCTGCCGAAGCTGACGTTGTGTCTGGCATGATCCACGCCATCAAAGAGCTGCCTGACTCAAAACGCTGTTTCGCCATGAAAAACAGCAGCCTAAAAGCTGTTATCAAACAAGTTCCGCCTAAACGGGCCATGAAGCGCCTGGGCTACCGTTCGTTTGACTCAATGCTTAAACATGAATCCCCTATGGCCGTGCTAGCGGCAGCTTGGCTAGTGGAGGGTGGTAGCTGGCAGAAGCGTTTACTAGACCAGTACAAGAAACTCCAGCCTAGCGACTTCGAGAACCGTAGTATCCAAGTAATCCAGTTAAATTCTAAACGCTGGCAGGAGCTGGTGGCTGAAACCGTGGGCCAGAACCGCCACAACTTGTTGTGTTTTAAGGAAATGGGCACGCTGGCTTTCTTGTCGCTGCCAAAAGAGGCGCCAGCTGGCTCAGTTACGGTTAGCTTCAGCTTGGCTCTACTTGAACTTAATGAAATCAGGGCTAGTAGTACTTTCTTGAAGCTTAGCCAGGTTAAGGCTGACTTTGGCAAAGTTGTCCAGACAATTGCTAGTGACGAGCCACGGCTTAGCTCGGAATTACTAGACCAGCCCGTGCCATGGCATCTAATCCAGCGTTATTACGCCAGGCTAACTCATAAATTCCGGGAAGAAGTCTTTGAGCCACACGTTCAGGCCGAGGATATGGCTTGGCATCCAGTTGAGCAAACTTTGAGCAAAATCGAACCTAGTTTTGAATTCTGGCATGATACCGCCCACCTGGGAATTATGCATAATAAAACGCCAGTTTCCATGAACTTGGTAGACGTTGCCCTTAATTACTGCAATAACCTGCCGTTTGAAAAGAGGGCGGTTAACTATTTCCAGCGTTCGCTCTGGCATGAATTGCTGCTGCGATATTTGAAGCACGAGCCGCTAGAAAGCTCGGTCCTATCCGGACTCCAGCCGCAGTTGGCCGAGGAAGTAGCCATATGATCCCCAATGATCCAGCTACTGGGCAAGTGCTGCGGTTTTCTATCTGCGTTTCTGGCGCGGCCGCGGGCGACACAGTAGAGGCCGGTGCCCAATTAGCCCGAGACACAGGCGCGGCTATTGCTAAGAGCGGTCATGTTTTGACCACTGGCGCTACTGTAGGCCTGCCGTATTACGCTGCTCTTGGCGCCCAGGGCGAGGGCGGCATGAGCATTGGCTTTTCGCCAGCAGTTAGCTTGCGCGAGCACCTTCGAAAATACCGTTTACCTAGCGATTGCTTCAACTTCATTAACTTTACTGGCATGAATTACGTTGGCCGCGATCTTTACCTAGTGCAATCCAGCGACGCGGTAATCACGATTGGCGGCCGCTTTGGCAGCCTGCACGAATTTACCTCGGCGCTAGAAGCTCACAAACCCTGCGGTGTTCTAACCGGCAGCGGCGGCACGGCTGACCAAATAGCTGGACTGATGGAGTCTTTGGAGCCACCCCACAAGAACCTAGTAATTTTTGATGATAACCCGGAACGCCTAGTAAAACGCCTAACTGACATTTTGAACGAAAAATACGCTGACATTAAAGACCAGCTGGCTCGTGGTGACGAGCACTGGTTCTTAAAAACCCATCCGCCCAAGTCACGCGCTGGCTAGTAAATTTTTGGTACAATGGTTAGATGACTAAGTTTAAGCTCAAGAGTGATTTTAAGCCTACCGGCGACCAGCCCGGGGCAATTGCTCAGTTGAACCAAGGCCTCAAAGACGGTTTGGATAACCAGACATTGCTAGGAGTGACGGGCTCCGGCAAGACTTTCACCATGGCGAATGTGATCCAAGAAACCCAGCGGCCAACGCTTATCTTGAGTCATAACAAAACTTTAGCGGCACAGCTATACGGCGAGTTTAAGAAGTTCTTTCCAGATAACGCTGTACATTACTTTGTGAGCTACTTTGATTATTACCAGCCAGAAGCCTATATTGCCCGTAGCGACACCTATATAGAAAAAGACAGTCAAATTAACGAAGAGATTGACCGCTTGCGTCATGCCGCCACGGCTTCATTGCTCAGCCGCAAAGATGTCATCATCGTGGCTAGCGTTAGCTGCATTTACGGCATTGGCTCGGTAGATGACTATAACGGCCTGTCGGTTAACGTTAAAGTTGGTGAAAGACGGGTCCGTGACAAGCTGCTACGTCAACTGACAGACATTCAATACCAGCGCAATGACATTGATTTTCATAGAAGCACTTTCCGGGTCCGCGGCGATGTGGTTGATGTCTTCCCGGCTGGGGAAGAGTGGGCCTACAGGATTGAATTCTTTGGAGATGAGATCGAGAAGATAACCAAGCTTGACCCGTTAACTGGCGAAATCATGTCCAAGCTAGATTCGTATAAGATTTTCCCTGGCAGCCACTACGTGACGCCCCAAGAAAAACTTAAACACGCCATGAAGCAGATAGAGGAAGAATTGGCAGAACGCCTGATGTTTTTTAAAAAAGAAGGCAAGCTACTGGAAGCCCAGCGCTTAGAGCAGCGAACCCACTTTGACTTGGAAATGATGCAGGAAACCGGCTTCGTAAAAGGAATCGAGAACTACTCACGCTACCTGACCAACCGCGAACCGGGCGAACAGCCAGCCACGCTGCTTGATTATTTCCCGGACGACTTCCTGTTTATGATCGACGAAAGCCACATGACAATTCCGCAAGTTCGCGGCATGTATAACGGCGACCGGGCTCGCAAAGAGGTCTTGGTCGAGCACGGCTTCCGCATGCCTAGCGCCCTAGATAACCGGCCGCTAACTTTTACCGAATTCGAACGGCACATGAATAAGACCATTTACGTATCTGCCACACCGGCCGAATACGAACTTAGCCGCAGCCCAAAGCCGGCCCAGCAAGTCATTCGCCCCACCGGCTTACTTGATCCGCCAATTGAAATCCGGCCAATCGAAGGCCAGATTGATGATCTGCTGGCTGAAATTCGCGACACTACTGCCAAACACCAGCGCGTACTCGTAACAACTTTAACTAAGCGAATGAGTGAGGACTTGGCCGAGTACCTCAAAGAACTCAATATAAAAGTTGCCTATCTGCACAGTGACGTGGACACGCTAGACCGAACGGACATTCTCCGCGACCTACGTCTTGGAGTTTACGACGTACTTGTAGGCATCAACTTACTGCGCGAAGGTCTTGACCTGCCAGAAGTTTCATTAGTGGCCATCCTAGACGCCGATAAAGAAGGCTTTCTAAGAAGCGAGCAAGCCCTGATTCAAACCGTAGGCCGGGCTGCCCGCCACGAGCAGGGCCACGTTATCATGTATGCCGATCGCGTAACTAAAAGCATGCAAAAAACCCTAGATGAAACCACTCGCCGCCGCAAAATCCAAGAAGCTCACAACAAGAAGCATGGCATCACCCCAACTGGCATAAAGCGAGCCGTGGAAAAGGGCATGCGTCCTGAGCTGTCAGAAGAAGCTCAGTCTGCCAAAATCAACCTCAAAAAGATTCCTAAGGACGAATACGGCGCGCTAATCAAAGACCTAACTTCGCAAATGGATCTAGCCTCGGCCAATCTACAATTCGAAGCCGCCGCCGAACTCCGTGACCTAATTGACGACATCAAGAAAAAATTGTAGAATCTAGACTATGACTGAAATTAGTGAGAAATCACATTTCTCCAGAGAAGCCTTGGATGCAGGAGATCGCATTGGAAGTATTCCTGTTGTAGGGTCACTTTTACGCGAACTCTCATCTGGCTCTAATTCGCCCGCTGCGACGCGGGCCACCTGGTTCAAAATTGATAATGATCCTAAATATTTAGATACCACAACAGTGTCTGGTGATAAGCGGGCAGGCAGATTGCCTCGAAACTGGAATACAGCAGCAGTTTTTAGTATCCCGGAACGGTACATGGATGTTAAGGAAGATTTTCAAGACGGGGTGCCGGCAGTTGCCTATGTATCAGACGGTGGGGTTAGGGTTGGGGTTCTCCCAAAGGACGAAGACTTTAACTTCATTGAGCAAAGGTATGGCAGGTATCAGATGGCTATGAGGCTAGGACGCGGCCCATTGACGGCCTCGATGGGTTTATGGCGTCCAGAAGCCAATGATCTTTTGACTATGTCTATATTTGTCGATGAACCTAGCATTGATATCGATTTTCTTCCAAGGCGCTTCCCCCACACCCCTCTTATTGTCTAACAGGGTAAAAATTTACTGAGATTGGCTTGTTATCTGTTACAATTATGGGTAATTATGGCAAAGCTATCCAGGGAAGATGTATTAAAATTGGCGCAATTGGCGCGGCTTGACCTATCTGATGCAGAAGTGAAAGAGTACAGCCAAGAGCTGTCTGAGATCCTGCAATACGTTGAACAATTGGGCGAAGTTGACGTCTCCGGCCTTAAGCCAACCAACCAAGTCACAGGCCTGGAAAATGTTACCCGCGAGGATGAAATTAAAGACTACGGCTATAAGACCGAGGATTTGCTTAAGAATTTGCCAGCCACTAAAGACGGCCAAATCAAGGTCAAAAGGATGCTTGGATGAGTCAATGGCTACCAATTGCTGACATTGCCGCCAAGGTTCAGTCCGGCGATTTGAAAGCTAGCGATCTTGTTGAGCAATCGCTTAAGACAATTGAGGCTAAGAAAGACTTTGATTCAATAATCGTAACTACTGCTGACCGAGCCCGGGAGCGAGCCAAGTTAATCGACAAGAATCCAAAGGGCAGGTTGGCCGGCGTGCCGTTCATCGCCAAAGACAATTTTTTAGTTTTTGGAGCTGATACAACCGCAGCCAGTAATATCCTAAGAGGCTTTGAAGCTCCTTATCAAGCCACGGCTATTGAAAAGCTGGAAGCCGAAGGTGCGATTTGTGTAGCCAAGGCTAATCTTGATGCTTTTGCCCATGGCGGTAGCACCGAGAACAGCGATTTTTTCACTACCAAGAACCCGCATGATACAACCCGGGTGCCGGGTGGGTCGTCTGGCGGCTCGGCCGCAGCAGTGGTTCTTGACTTAGCGCCATTCGCGCTCGGTACGGATACCGGCGGTTCGATTCGCCAACCGGCCAGCTTCTCTGGTTGCGTGGGCTATAAGCCAACTTACGGCTTGGTTTCGCGTAGTGGCGTAGTGGCCATGGCTAGCAGCACGGATGTTATAGGTCCGCTAACCCGGACAGTCGAAGATACTGCACTTGTTCTTGACGTTATGGCTGGTAAAGATGGGCTGGACTCAACTATGATTGACCGCCAATCCGACTACACCGAGTTAAAAGATGATCTTAAAGGTAAAATGATCGGACTTATCAAAGAATACATGAGCGAGGGCTTGGACGCTGATATTAAGAAGGCTACTGAGGGCTCAGTTGAGAAGCTAAAAAAAGCTGGGGCCGAGATAGTTGAAATCAGCCTACCTTCAATACCAATGGCCTTAGCTGTTTATTATGTGCTCTGTCCGGCAGAAGTCAGCAGTAACCTTAGCCGCTACGATGGCCAGCGTTATGGCTACACCCAGAAAGATGCCAAGGATCTGGAAGCCAGCTACAAAGGCTCGCGCGGGCACGGTTTTGGCAAGGAAGCCAAGCGGCGGATTATGATCGGTACTTACGTGCTTAGCAGCGGCTACTACGACGCCTATTACAAACAGGCCCAAACCGTTCGCACCAAACTTATCAATGAATTTAAAGACGCCTTTAAGAAAGTCGATTTCCTAGCCGGTCCAGTTACGCCAACCACCGCTTTCAAAATCGGTGCAAACGTCAACAACCCCCTACAGATGTACATGAGCGATATTATGACCGTGGCCGTGAACCTAGCAGGAGTACCGGCTATCAGCTTACCGGCAGGAGAGATAAAAGGCTTGCCTGTAGGCTTGCAATTGATTGCGCCGCAAAAGGCTGACCGCGAACTACTGGCTCTGTCTAAAAGAGCAGAGGAGCTATTGGCATGAGACGACCTTTCCGCCGCAAGCGCAAGCCGCTGAATCCAGCTGACTTTACTGAGCGTTGGCTAGCACTGCAAAGCCACTGTGCCGCTCGCAAAAATTGGCCACTAGCCATTATTGAAGCTGACGCCTTGCTTTGCGAAGCTCTCAAAAAGTCACGCTACAAAGGCAAAACTACCGGCGAACGCTTGGTGGCCGCCCAGCACGTTCTCAGCAGCAATGACACCATCTGGTTCGGCCATAAACTTAGCACTCGTATTAATGACGAGGATGTTCGCAAACTCAAGAAGAGCGATGTATTTGAGGCCTTAACCGGTTTCCGCCAAGCCTTGCGTGACCTGGGAGCCTTAGAATCATGATCAGCACTGAAACCCGTGCCAAATACACTGCCACCATTGGCATTGAGTGTCATGTCCAGTTAAAGACCAAGACTAAGTTATTCGCCGCCGTTGGTAATGACGCCCGCGAAGCACCACCCAACACTCTAGTAAGCCATATATGTTTTGGCATGCCCGGCGCCTTGCCAGTTCTTAACAAAGAAGCGATTCATCTGGCTACACGAGCAGCGCTCGCTCTAGGCACAGAACCAGAGCACTTTAGTAAGTTCGATCGCAAACACTACTTTTATCCAGACCTGCCCAAAGGCTACCAGATTAGCCAGTTTGACGAGCCAATCATCGGCAAAGGCGAGATTACCATTGACGTTAATGGTGAAGCTAAAAAAATAGGTATCACTCGGGCGCACCTAGAAGAAGACGCTGGTAAGAGCACCCACCTAGCCGGGGCAGACTACAGCCTAGTTGATCTCAACCGGGCCGGTACACCACTGCTCGAAATCGTATCCGAACCAGACATGCATAGCAGCGCTGAGGCCAAAGCCTACGCCCGCGAGCTTTTCCTAAGAATGCTTTACGCCGGCGTGTCCGAAGCCAATCTTTACTATGGCAACATGCGCTTTGACGTTAATGTTAGCGTTAGTCAGACACAAGAACTCGGAACTCGCAGCGAAACCAAGAACCTCAACAGCTTCCGCAGCGTAGAAAAAGCCGTCGATTATGAAATCATCCGCCAAATCGAGCGATTAGAAAAAGGCGAAAAAATCGTCCAGGAGACCCGCGGCTGGGACGACGCCAAGCAAAAATCCTTCAGCCAGCGCAGCAAAGAAAACGCTGACGACTACCGCTACATGCCAGACCCAGATATCCCGCCAATCGTAATCGAACAAGCCTACATAGATAAAATCAAAAAAGAAATGCCAGAGCTGCCAGATGACTATCGCCAAAAATTCAGAGCAATAGACATTGATACCAGTGTCATAGAAGATATTCTGGCTTCTCCTCAAGCTGCCGCAATGGTCGCTCGTATTTTGAAAAAAGGCAGTCCTGAAGATGCTCGCAGAATAGCCTTTTGGATGATGCAGTTGGGTGAAGAACGCGCCGAGGACACCGAGATAAGCCAAAATACAAAACCTATCACCGACGAGCAATTCATTAAGTTATCCCAGATGGTATCAGATAATAAACTAAGCTCGACCGCCGCTAAAGACGTGCTATCTGAGATGCTGAAAACAAGCCAAGACCCAGAATCAATAGCAAAGACTAAGAACTTGTTCCAGGTTTCGGACGAGGGCGTGATTGCTAAGATTGTGGAGCAAGTCCTGGCCGATAATGCCAAGGCGGCTGAGGATGTTAAGAATGGCGAGATGAAAGCGATTGGCTTCCTGGTTGGGCAGGTTATGAAGTTATCTAAAGGCACGGCTAACCCTTCACTAGCGCAGGAACTAATCAAAAAACAGCTGGGACAGTAGTGAAAGCCTGGAAGAAACTTGGCCAAAGAGTCAGCAATATTGGCTATCGCCCGCTGATATTTAAGAATTATCTATTGCCTGATGGTAACGAGCGAGAATTTACGATTTATGGCAACCAGGGCGATCGTGGCGTGGCCGTTATAGCTCTAACTCCAGATAATAAAGTTGTTATTGCCCGGCAGTTTAGGCCCGGTCCGGAAAAAATAATGGACGAGCTGCCCGGCGGCTTAGTTGATCCGGGCGAGGAGCCACTTGAATCTATTAAGCGGGAGCTTAAGGAAGAAACTGGCTACACCTCAGATGACCTTAGGTATTTAGGAGTTGCCTATAGGGACGCGTATAACAACACAGAAACCCATTACTACCTGGCCAAGAACTGTATTAAAACCAGCGATCAAACCCTGGACGATGCCGAGTTTATAGAAGTAGATACCATTTCTATAAGCGAATTATTAGAAAACGCCATGAACGGCAAAATGACTGATTCACCAGCGGTATTATTAGCCTATTCTGAGCTGCAAAACCTCGTGATACAATAAACGCAATGAGCCAGCCTAAAGTTACTAAAGCAGTTATTGCCGCCGCCGGTTTTGGTACGCGGTTTTTGCCGCAGACCAAGGCTATGCCTAAAGAGATGCTGCCGCTGGTGGACAAGCCAATTATCCAGGTGATCGTTGAAGAGCTGGCCGAGGCTGGCGTGACTGACATCGTGATTGTTACTGGTTATCACAAGCGCACCATTGAGGATCATTTTGACCATATCAGTGCCGATCTGCAGAAGAACTTGGAGGAAGCTGGCAAAAAAGAACTCCTGGAAGCAACCACGCGGATCTCTGGCCTGGCCAACTTTGCCTACATCCGGCAAAAGGGCCCTTATGGAACCGGTACCCCGCTAATTAACGCGGCCCATCTAATTGGAAACGAACCATTTATTTATACTTTCGCCGACGATTTCGTGGCGGCCGATCCTAGCCGGTTCTCCCAAATGATAAAAGTTTATGAAGAAAAGGGCAGCTCGGTAATTACTTGCGTCCGGCGCGACGGCGACGGCGACTACAATCGTTATGGCTATATAGCAGGCAAAGAAGTTTCAGACGGCTTGGTAGATATGTCTACAATTGTAGAAAAGCCAGGCAGCCGGGACAAAGCTCCTTCTGATCTAGCATCTGTTAGCGGTTACGTATTCGATCCAGTACTTATTGAGTACCTTCAGAAACAGCTGGAAACCTATGATAAGGCCACTGGCGAGTTCATGATCCAAGACTCAATGCAGAACATGATTAAAGACGGGCATCATATTTATGGCCTAGAGATTCAGAATGGCGCCTATTATGACACCGGCAACCCTTTGGAATATCTTAAGACGGTCTTCAATTTTGCCCTTAAACGTGACGATATTGGTCCAGACTTAAAAGAGTACTTGCGCAATAAGTTGGGCTAGACGGAAATTAGTTATATAATAATCTTATGACTACAACCGAAACCACTCTAGTAATAATTCTAACCAGCCTCCTAAGCCTATTCTTCATTTTGTGCACCGTGTTCGTGGGAGTCTTGATTAAGCTAGTCCGAAGCCTTCAAAAACTGGTGCAAAAAGCCGAGGAAGTCGTTGATTCAGTTGAGTCCGCCGCCGAAGTTCTTAAAGACACTGGCGGAAAACTCGCTTTGTTTAAGTTGATTCGGAATATTGTCAAAATGTCACGGAAAGGCGGCAAGTAATGTTTTATAAGAACCGCAAAAAAGACACAATCAAGAAGCTCGCAATTGGTAGCACCATCGCCGCGGTAGCAGGCTACTTAGCTGGCGTGCTTACAGCCCCCCAAAGTGGCAAAGAAACCCGCAAAGACATCAAGAAGGCAGCTGACAAAAGCCTGGCTGAAGCTGAAAAAGATTTTAAGCGGCTCCAAGTAGAGATAGATAAAGCCGTTCAACAGGGTAAGGTAGTGGCTGATAAAGCCAACGCTAAAGCCCAGAAAGAGCTTACCGTATTGCTAGAGAAAGCTAAAGACTCTAAAGAAAAGGCTCGTGAAGTTATATCAGCCGTTCGTGCCGGTGATGCCGAAGACAAAGATCTCAAGAAGGCCGTTAAAGACGCCAACACCGCGCTAGACCACCTAAAAGACTACCTGAAAAAGTAAAACTCCTCCTGTCCATTCTGTTATAATTGAAGTGATAACTAAGGTTCCCGAGGGTAGTTTTGGCAACAAAAAAAACGACGCTAGCGCCGAGCGATTACGTGCACCTGCACAATCACACGCAATACAGTTTACTTGATGGTCTGACAAAAGTTCCAGAGCTTATTACGCATGTCAAAGACCAGGGAATGACAGCCGTGGCTATGACTGACCACGGCACGCTTAGCGGCGCTATTGAATTCTATAAAACTGCCAAGTCCAAAGACATCAAGCCAATTATTGGCATGGAAGCTTACGTGGCAGCCCGGGGCCTACGGGACAAAGAGCCAGGCAAAGACAAGCAATATTACCACCTGATTCTGTTAGCTATGAACCATGAGGGCTACCAAAACTTGATGGCTCTATCTACCATAGCCAACCTGGAGGGTTTTTATTATAAGCCGCGAATCGACCGTGAGTTGCTAGCCAAGCACAATGAAGGCCTAATCTGCCTGAGTGGCTGTGCCAGCGGCGAGCTAGGTGACGCCCTACGCCAAGGCCAGTATGACCAGGCCAAAGAGATTGCCGAGTGGTACAAAGATGCTTTTGGCGATAGGTATTATCTAGAATTCCAAGACCATGGACACGCTGACCATAACAGCAAATGGGACGAGCAAGAGGAAATTAATAAGCAGCTCCTAAGACTTAGTAAAGAGCTTGATATCCCAGGCGTGGTCACCAGCGATGCCCACTACCTGAAGCACAGTGACCAAGAAGCCCACGAAATCCTCCTGTGCGTCCAAACTGGTTCGTTTTTGAGCGACGAAAAGCGTATGAGCCTGAAAGACTTTGAATTGCACGTGACTGATCCTAAAGAAGTCATTGGCCGCTGGGGCAAGGACCATCCTGATTTCATAACTAATACCAGGAAAATCGCTGAACGGTGCGATCTACAGATTGAACTCGGCAAAATCCTGATCCCTAAATTCCCGGTGCCTAAAGGCGAAACAGAAGCATCTTACCTAGAAAAGTTGGTTTACCGCGGCCTGGCTTGGCGCTACGGTGACAAGCCGGAATCCAAAGCCGCCAAGCTAACGCCCGCAGAAGCCAAAAAAACCCTGCCCAAGGAGGTCCTGGAGCGTGCCCAGTACGAGTTAGGCATCATTGAAAGCATGGGCTTCAACGGTTACTTCTTAATCATTGCCGATTTCATCAACTGGGGTAAAA
>Ga0193717_1000179_pt1 | contig 53081 bp, 38 predicted proteins | sample U2c2metaG_FD_145900 | JGI IMG/M metagenome (GOLD analysis project Ga0193717, IMG submission 145900) | Soil microbial communities from a riparian zone of the East river system, Colorado, United States - U2c2 | ecosystem: Environmental > Terrestrial > Soil > Riparian zone | place: USA: East River... | reverse complement strand
GCACAGCTCCGCGGCACCCCAGGCTGTGGTGTCCTCGGTGGCCAGGATGCTGATCTCGGTGACGTCCCGGGCGAAGGTGGTGTAGTCGGGCGAGGCCTGCTCGACGATCGCGGCGTGGTTCTCCAGGTCGAGTGAGCGAACCAGGTACGACTCGCCGGCGTGCACATAGACAGCCCCGGCATGCACGCTCGCATGGGCCGAGCCGCCGTCGACCGTGCCCAGCAGGCGCCCGGTCAGGTCCTCGACGATCTGCACCGTCTTACCACCGGCAGAGCGGATGTCGATCGCGTCGACCGCCCGGTCGCGCCGCGTCCAGAACCACCCGTGCGGCCGCTCCCTCAGCAGACCCTGCTTGACCAGCTGGGCGATCACCCTCTCGGTGGTCACGCCGAAGATCTCGTAGTCGGCGGGTGTCAGTGGCAGCTCCTGCGCGGCCGCGCACAGCTGTGGTCCCAGCACGTAGGGGTTCTCCGGTTTGAACACAGCCGCCTCGACAGGCCGCCCGAAGATCGCTTGCGGGTGCCGGACCAAGTACGTGTCCAGCGGATCATCCCGAGCCACCAGCAAGGCCAATGCGTCGCCACCGGAGCGCCCGGCCCGTCCGGCCTGTTGCCAGAGCGATGCCCGCGTCCCAGGCCAGCCGGACAACAGGACAGCGTCCAGTCCGGCGATATCGATCCCCAGCTCCAGTGCGTTGGTGGCAGCAACCCCGGTGAGTTCACCGCTCTGCAGCATCCCCTCGAGCCGCCTGCGTTCCTCCGGCAGATAGCCGGCCCGGTACGCCGATACCTGGTTGGCGAGAGCTGGATCCACCTCGGCAAGGTTGTCCCGGGCTGTCAGCGCGACTGTCTCCGCTCCGCGCCGGGACCGGACGAACGCCACGGTCCGGACGCCGGAAATCACCAGGTCCGTCAGCAGGTCCGCGACCTCAGCCGTGGCGGACCGGCGCACGGGGGCTCCGTTCTCGCCGGTGAGGGAGGTCAGGGGAGGTTCCCAGAGGCCGAAGGAGATGCCGCCCCTGGGGGAACCGTCCTCGAGGACCTCGACCATCGGCAGACCCGTCAGCCGCTGCCCGGAGACCGCAGGCTCGGCGACCGTCGCGGAGGCGCAGACGAAGATCGGGTGCGCGCCGTACTGCGCGCACACCCGGCGGAGCCGCCGGAGCACGCCTGCGACGTGGGCGCCGAACACGCCTCGGTAGTGATGACACTCGTCGACCACGACGTACTGCAGGCAGCCCAGGAACCGGGCCCAGCGCTGGTGGTTCGGCAGGACGGATCGGTGCAGCATGTCCGGGTTGCTGAGGATGTAGGTGGCGTGCTCCTTCGCCCAGTCCCGCTCCGTCCGCTCCGAGTCGCCGTCCAGCGTCGTCGGACGGAGCCCAGGCACCGAGTACGCCGAGACCGCACGCAACTGGTCATGCGCCAGAGCCTTCGTCGGTGACAAATACAAGACAGATGCCGTACGCCGGTGAGGTGATGCCGCCTGGGCGATGCTCAACGTGGCGAAGGCGGGTAGTAGATAGCCCAGGGATTTCCCGGATGCAGTACCGGTGGCAACCACGACGTGCTTGCCGCTGTAGGCGGCCTCGGCAGTGGCGACCTGGTGGCTCCACGGCGCGGTGATGCCGGCATCGGCCAGTTGGCTGAGCACTTCTGCAGGGACCCAGCGTGGCCAAGTGCCTGTCTTCCCGAGCCGGGGTGGGACGGACTCCACATGCGTGAGTCGCTCGGCGCGGCCCGGACCGGCAGCGAGCCGCTTGAGCACCAACGCCGCCTCACTCATACAGCGAGACTAATGAAGACCTAGGACAGAGTGCGTCCGTGAGTGCACACGCGGATGCGGAAAGCGAGTGCAACTGCGGATGCACGCGGCTTTTCCTCGGGCCAGGTCGACGGGGGATGAGCCGGGATGAAAGAGTTTCGAACAGGGCCCTACTCACGGTCCGTACATGGTTGAATGCAACAGTTCACGGGATCGGAGGCCGAAGTGGATCTGTCGCTGACGACGCGCCCGGAGGGCGGACGCACCGTCGTCGAAGTGGGTGGGGAGATCGACGTCTACACCGCACCGAAGCTGCGCGAGACCATCGTCTCGCTGGTCGATGCGGGGCAGTACGACCTGGTCATCGACCTGGAAAGAGTGGAGTTCCTGGACTCCACCGGGCTCGGTGTCCTGGTCGGCGGGCTGAAACGGGTGCGCACCCACGACGGGTCGCTGTCGTTGGTCTGCACTCAGGAGCGGTTGCTGAAGATCTTCCGGATCACCGGCCTGACCAAGGTCTTCGAGATCCATCCGGACGTGGCCTCGGCGATCTGACCCAGGTGAAGACGGCGGCTACGGAGGGTGAGGCGCTTGCCGTCCGCCGACGGTATGACGTAGACCACCCTGTCGTCAGGTCTGGTCCAAGACCCGTTAGAGTGACCCACCGCGCCAGGTCATTGGCGCTGTGTCGTATTTTTCCCAACCCCTTGGTTGCGGCAGTACGGGGGCCGTCAAGCCCTGAGGGGTTGCCAACAAGGAGGACGGATGTCCGCGTCGCTTGCTGTACAAGCGGTGGATCTTTCGTCGAGCAACACCACGCTGGTCATCGTCGTCGGAGTGATCGCGATCTTCGCGGTCGCCATCGCGATGGTGTTCCGCGGTCAGGTGCTTGCCGCGAACGATGGCACCGAGAATATGAAGACCATCGCGTTGGCGGTGCAGGAGGGCGCATCCGCCTATCTGTCCCGACAGTTCAAGACGCTGTCGGTCTTCGCCGTGGTGGCCTTCCTGCTGCTGTTCCTGCTGCCGGTGCACAGCGACGGTGACAACGAGACCACGCTGAAGATCTTCCGGTCGATCTTCTTCCTGATCGGTGCGGGCTTCTCCGCCACCATCGGGTACCTGGGCATGTGGCTGGCGACCCGCGCGAATGTCCGCGTCGCCGCTGCTGCCCGGTCCGAGGGTCGCGAACCTGCCATGCGCGTCGCCTTCCGCACCGGTGGCACCGTCGGCATGGCGACCGTGGGCCTCGGCCTGTTCGGCGCTGCCCTGGTGGTGCTGATCTTCAAGGGTGACGCCCCGACCGTGCTCGAGGGCTTCGGTTTCGGTGCCGCCATGCTCGCCATGTTCATGCGCGTCGGCGGCGGTATCTTCACCAAGGCCGCCGATGTCGGTGCCGACCTGGTCGGCAAGGTCGAGCAGAACATCCCCGAGGACGACCCCCGGAACGCGGCGACCATCGCCGACAACGTGGGCGACAACGTCGGTGACTGCGCCGGTATGGCCGCCGATCTGTTCGAGTCGTACGCCGTCATGCTGGTCGCCTCGCTGATCCTCGGCAAGGCCGCCTTCGGTGAGCAGGGCCTCGTCTTCCCGCTGATCGTGCCGGCCATCGGTGCCGTCACCGCGGTCGTCGGCGTCTACCTGACCCGTCCGCGGGCCGGTGAGAACGGTCTGCGCACGATCAACCGGGCCTTCTACATCTCGGCCCTGATCTCCGCGGTGCTCTGTACGATCGCCGCGTTCGTCTATCTGCCGGGCAGCTTCAGCGACCTGACGGGTGCGACCGACGCGATCGCCGCCAACGACGGCGACCCCCGGGTCATCGCGACCGTCTCGGTGATCATCGGCATCGTGCTGGCCGCGGTCATCCTGGCCCTGACCGGCTACTTCACCGGAACCGAGGACAAGCCGGTCCAGGATGTCGGCAAGACCTCGCTGACCGGTGCCGCGACCGTGATCCTGTCCGGTATCTCGGTCGGCTTCGAGTCGGCCGTCTACACCGCACTGGTGATCGCGGCCGCCGTGTACGGCGCCTTCCTGGTCGGTGGCTCGGGAGTCGTCGCACTGTTCGCGATCGCACTGGCCGGTTGTGGTCTGCTCACCACCGTCGGTGTCATCGTCGCGATGGACACCTTCGGCCCGGTCTCCGACAACGCCCAGGGCATCGCCGAGATGTCCGGCGACGTGGACGGCGAAGCGGCCCAGATCCTGACCGAGCTGGACGCCGTCGGCAACACCACCAAGGCGATCACCAAGGGCATCGCGATCGCCACCGCGGTGCTCGCGGCGACCGCGCTGTTCGGTTCCTACACGGACTCGATCTACGCGGTCCTGAACGACGCCGGCGACGCCGCGTTCAACGTGGACGCACTCGTGTTCGACCCGTCCACGCTGGTCGGCCTGATCATCGGTGCGGCCGTCGTCTTCATGTTCTCCGGACTGCTGATCAGCGCCGTCGGCCGCGCCGCCGGTGCGGTCGTCTACGAGGTACGTCGCCAGTTCCGCGACATCCCGGGGATCATGGAGGGCACCGGCAAGCCGGAGTACGGCAAGGTCGTCGACATCTGCACCCGTGACTCGCTGCGGGAGCTGGCGACGCCAGGTCTGCTCGCGATCGCGGCCCCGATCGCCGTCGGTTTCGGTCTGGGTGCCTCGGCGCTGGCCGGCTACCTGGCCGGCGCGATCGCCAGCGGCACCCTGATGGCGGTCTTCCTGGCCAACTCCGGTGGCGCCTGGGACAACGCGAAGAAGCTGGTCGAGGACGGCAACCACGGCGGCAAGGGTTCGCCGGCGCACGAGGCCACCATCATCGGTGACACCGTGGGCGACCCGTTCAAGGACACCGCCGGTCCGGCCATCAACCCGCTGATCAAGGTGATGAACCTGGTCTCGGTGCTGATCGCCCCGGCCGTGGTCGGGATGTCGTCGATCGGTGAGGACACCAACACGCCGCTGCGCATCATCATCGCGGTCGTCGCCCTGGCCATCATCGTCGCGGCCGTGGTCGTCTCCAAGCGCCGGGAGTCGGTCATCTCCGACACCCCGGCCGAGGTGAACAGCGCCGCCTGAAGGTGAACAGAGCTTGAAGGCGCGAACCGCCTGAAACAAACAGTCGTCGGGCCCGCCGGATCATCCGGCGGGCCCGGCGTTTTTCTGGCACCGACCGCCACCTGACAGTCACCACCAGAAGAATTCCGCTTGTCTACAAGGGATAGACCCTTTGGTCGATCAGCCGCCAACTTTCGGTGGATGTGCGGCCGGTAGGACTGGGGGATGCTCGGGGGGAGGGTCAGGGAGTTAACCGATGGCACCCTTTGACGCCCACACGACAGAATCCACCCAGAGGTGGACACACCGGATCCGCCCGGGGTCCGATGTGATGACCCGGGCGGGCCCCGATACTGATAGCGAAGCCCGCCCGCAGTTTCACTGGCGCGCCACCGAACGAGGAGTACGGCGATGATCGAGGCAAAAGGCCTCACCAAGCGATACGGCGCAACCGTTGCCGTTGACAACCTGTCCTTCGAGGTCAAACCCGGCAAGGTGACCGGCTTCCTCGGCCCGAACGGGGCCGGCAAGTCGACCACCATGCGGATGATCCTCGGTCTCGACACCCCCACCGCGGGCGATGTCAGCATCGACGGCCAGCACTACCGCGACCTGCGGCAGCCGCTGACCAAGATCGGCGCCCTGCTGGACGCCAAGTGGGTGCACCCGAACCGGTCCGCCCGCGCTCACCTGGCCTGGATGGCGGCGTCGAACAAGCTGCCCAAGTCCAGCGTGGACAGGGTGCTGGAGATGGTGGGTCTGACCTCGGTCGCCGGCAAGCGTGCCGGTGCTTACTCGCTGGGTATGTCGCAGCGCCTCGGCATCGCCGGCGCACTGCTCGGCGACCCGGAGATCCTGCTCTTCGACGAGCCGGTGAACGGCCTCGACCCCGAGGGCATCGTCTGGATCCGGACCTTCATGCACCGGCTGGCCGACGAGGGCCGGACGGTCCTGGTCTCCAGCCACCTGCTGTCGGAGATGGCGCTGACCGCCGAAGAGCTGATCGTGATCGGCCGCGGCAAGCTGATCGCCCAGAGCACCACGAACGAGTTCGTCGACCGTGCGAGCGGTACGACGGTCAAGGTCCGCAGCCCCCAGCTCCCGAAGCTGCAGGAGATCCTGCAGCGGCAGAGCCTGGTGACCCGGGTCGAGGAGCTGGAGGAGCAGGGCGGCCAGGCGCTGATCGTCGAGGGCGACACGACCACCGACAAGATCGGCGAGACCGCGGCGGCCGAGGGCATCGTGCTGCACGAACTGTCACTGCAGCGCGGCTCGCTGGAGCAGGCGTTCATGCAGATGACCGGCGACTCGGTCCAGTACCACGCACACGACGAGATCGCGGCGGTCGTGGATCCCACCGCCGTTCCGCCGGTCTCCGGCGCCGAGGTGGCCGCCGGGCCGAAGGAGGACAACTGACATGTCGGTGATCACAGTCGAGCGCATCAAGCTCTTCTCCACCCGCTCGCCGTGGTGGTGCATGGTGGTCGCGGCCTTCCTGACCATCGGCTTCGCCGCCCTGACCACGGGGTTCCTCAACGCCGAGGACGAGCAGCAGGCGACGATCTTCATCACCCAGCCCGGAGCCCAGCTCAGCCAGATGGTGATGATGGTGATGGCGGCCCTCGCCGTCACCACCGAGTACCGGTTCGGGACCATCCGCACCAGCTTCCAGGCGGTGCCGCAGCGGGCCGCGCTGCTGCTCGGCAAGACCGCGGTCGTCGCCTTCCTGGCCGGTGTGGTCGGCCTGATCGCGTCGTTCGGCGCGTGGGGGATCGGCAACCTCTTCGTCAGCGGGGGCGACCTGGCCATCGACACCGGTGCCAAGTGGCGGCTGCTGGCGGGTCAGGGCCTGATCTTCGCGCTGTCAGCGGTGATCGCGGTGGCGATCGGCATCCTGATCCGCCAGAGCGCCGGGGCGATCGCGATCCTGATCCTCTGGCCGTTGCTGGTGGAGAACCTGTTCAACCTGATCCCGAAGGTCGGCGACGACATGGCGAGGTGGTCGCCGTTCGCCAACGGGAGTTCGTTCCTGAACCAGGGCCAGGACTTCGGGCTGGCCGGGTCCGACGCGGGGGGCAGCCAGTTCGCCTTGTCCCCCTGGTTTGCGCTGCTCTACTTCGCAGCCTGGGCAGCCGGCCTGATGGCCATCGCGCTGTACTCCGCGAGCAAGCGCGACGCCTGATGAGACGACCGCCGGGTGGCTCGTCTGCCCGGCGGTGCGAGGCCCGGTCGGGCTGAGGGGTCCTGGCCGCTACGGCCCGTGGGATATCCGGTACGCCGGATGTGCCACGGGCCGTTTCCTCTTTGGTCTGTGGACCTACTGAGCAGTCGGGTGGCAGCGACCCTCCTGACGGTCTACCGTGCCGTGCATGACCGACTGGGCCCAGGTGCGCTCCGCCGACTTCGCCGTACCGTCCGACCGCCCTCAGGCTGAGTTGGTCGCCGAACTCTCGGCGATGTTGCGGTCTCCTGACCCGGTCGTCCGCGACGGACAGGCGTACGCCGTCCTGCGGACCTGGATCCGTCGTGGCATGCTCGGCCCGGACCTGTTGCGCGCCCTGGGGGACGGGATGGTCGCCAGGTTCGGCGACCCCGAGGTCCAGGCCCGGACGGTCGCGCCGCTGATCCTGGACGCGATCGTCTCCGCCGGGTTCGTCGAGCCCAGCTGGGTCCCTCCCTTCGAGCGCTGGTACGTCGCCGAGGAGGATCTCCGCGGCTACGACGAGAAGCTCGGCTGGCTGCACGCGGTCGCGCACGGGGCCGACCTGCTCGGCAGCCTCGGGCTGGACTCGGCGGTCGAGCCGGTGGAGATGCTGCGGCTCGGCATCGGCCGCCTGCTCACCCCGACCGATCACGTGTTCCGGGACCTCGAGGACGACCGCCTCGGCTACGCCCTGGCGGCCACCCTGACCCGGTCCAGCCTGACCGAGGCGGACGCGACCGAGTGGCTCGATCCCGCCGCCCGGGCGCTGGCGGTCGCGCCGACCGACGGCTTCCGGGCAGAGTTCGCGAACACCCTCCGCACCCTGCGCGTCGTCTACGTGATGATCGACCAGGGTGTTCGGGTGAGGCTGACCGTGACGGGGCAGAGCGGGACAGAGGTCCCCCACCGCGAGGCCGTCCGCTCCAAGCTCGTCGAGGTCTTCCGCGCCGCCACCCCGTACTACTTCTGACTCACCGCCCCACCGTCTGCCTGCAAGGATGTCCGCATGGACGAATCAGGGCAGGGCGAGCCGACCGCCCGGGTGGTTGATCGACTGCGGGACGCCTTCGAGGCGGCCGACTACACGGTCGACGGGGTCGCCGCGCGATTGGGTGCCCAGGCCAACGATGCGCTGGGGCGGAACGAGACGACCCTCGCGTACCGGCAGACAGCGGCAGGCGACCCGCTCGATGTCCTGATCAGATTTTTCCTGCTCCAACGTGCTGCGCCGGAATCCCTGCTCAGCAAGGCGTTTCCGGACATCCTGGACGAATTTCTTGCTCTAGGCATCATCGTGCGCGAGGGCGACGAACTGCTGGCTGCGGTCGACGTCCGGCCGTACGCCGAGGACGACCGCCGCTGGTGGGTGGTGGCGGACCTGACGCCGGGGCTGGACGGTCGTCGTGAGCCGATGCGTCCGGACTATGTGCTCGGCATCGCTCCCGCGAGCCTAAGCCTGGTCAAGCTGACCGTGCCGATCAAGGCGGACTCGGCTCTCGACCTGGGCACCGGGTGCGGCATCCAGGCTCTGCACCTGGCCGACCGTACGAACCACCTTGTCGCCACCGATGTGAATCCCCGAGCGCTGCAGCTGACCCGATGGACGGCGGCACTCAATCGGATCGACCTGGACGTGCGCAACGGGAGTCTCTACGAACCCGTTGAGCATGAGCGGTTCGACCTGATCGTCAGCAACCCGCCGTACGTGATCGCGCCGCCGGGCGACGGGCGGCTGACATACCGGGAGACCGGGTTCGCGGGTGATTCGGTGGTGGAGCAGCTCGTCCGGGAGGCGCCCGCGCATCTGACGCCCGGTGGGTGGTGTCAGTTGCTCGCGAACTGGACCTGCGTGCGAGGCGAGGACTGGCGCGAACGGATCGCGGGCTGGACCGGCGACCTGTCGAGCTGGGCGGTGCAACGCGAGCAACTCGACCCGGCCGAGTACGTCGAGCTGTGGTTGCGCGACGCGGGCCTGCACGGGCGGCCGGAGTACACGAGCCGGTACGACGCCTGGCTGAGGTGGCTCGACGAGCAGCAGGTGGAAGCGATCGGGATGGGCTGGATCAACCTGCACAACGTGACGGGAAGCCTGTACGCCGAGGAGTGGCCGTACGAGATCGAGCAGCCGATCGGGCCGCACGTCCTGACCAGGTTCGAGCGGTCGGAGGGCTTGCCGGACGACCTGACCGGGCTGCACCTCGTGGTCGCCGGGGACGTAATCCAGGAGACCGCGGGACCGCCGGGAGCCGAGGATCCGGCAACGATCGTCCTAAGGCGGCAGCGCGGGATGCGCAGGGCGGAGCAGGCGGACACAGTGCTGGCAGGGTTCGTCGGCGCCTGCGATGGCGACCTCAGCGTGGGGCAGATCCTCGATGCGCTGGCCAGTCTGCTCGATCGCGAGCCGGCCGAGGTCCATGAGGACTACCTGCCCGAGATCCGCCGCTTGGTGGTCGAAGGCTTCTTTAGTTAGAAGCGCTGCGGCGCTGGCGTTTGTCGGCGTACATCCGGCGGTCCGCCTCGGTGAGCAGCTCGCTGATCGACGTGCCGTCGGTGCTGCTGGCTTGGCCGATGCTCAGCCGGAGCATGGCGAACCACGGCTCCACTGCGGTCGCGGCAGCCCGGTCGGCTGCGGTCCTGATCCGCTCGACCAGCTCCCGCGCGCCCCGCTCGTCCGGGTTGTCCAGGACGACGACGAACTCGTCACCACCGGCCCGGGCGACCACGTCATCGGCCCGCGACTGCTCGGTCAGCAGGTGCGCGACCCCACGCAGTACCTCGTCCCCGCAGGCGTGGCCGTGGCTGTCGTTGACCACCTTCAGGTTGTCCACGTCGATCGCGATCACCGCGATCGAGCGACCGGAGTCCATCGCCGCGGCCATCCGCTCGTCCAGGGCGCGGCGGTTCCCGACGCCGGTGAGCGGATCCTCCCGGGCTGCTCGCCACTCGGCGTCGTGCCGGATCGAGAGATCGTGGGTGGCGAGTGCGCTGCGGACGGCGTACAGGCCGCGGAGTCGCTCGGCCCACCAGCCTCGGGTGATCGCGCGGGCGTACTGCAGACCGGCCGTGGCGCCGGCGTCACCCGAGCCGGCGACGATCTGCACGGCCGTGTGCCGGATCAGCGCCTCCACCGGTGGATCGGGAGTCGGCGGCAGGTCCGTACCGGCGCGCTCGGCGGCTTCCAGGGCGTCGTCGAGCTGCCCGAGCGCCGCGTAGGCCCTCGCCAGGTAGGCACCGGCGATCGCGGTCAGTTCGAGGTCTCCGAGCTTGGCCAGCTGGTCGCGGCAGTCCTTGAGGATCACCGCGGCCGCGGCCGGCTCGGCGTCACCGTCGCTAGCGGCTAGCCACAGCCGCCCGGCGATCGGCCAGTACCCGAGCAGGTCGTCGCGGACGATCACCTCGATCGCCTCCGCCGCCCAGCGCCGCGCCTCGGACCGCCGGCGCCGGATGTTCTCGTCGTACGCCGGATCGCCGAGCCGCTCCATCTCGTGCGCCCAGCGCAGATTGGACTCGGCCAGATTGAGCCGGTCGATCGCCGGCGACTCGGGCAGCCCGAGCGGATCGCTGTCGGTGGCGGCCGCCAGCTCGAAATGCGGGATGCACAACTCGAACAGCCGCAGCAGGTCGTAGGCGTACCCGAGTCCGGTGTGTGCCCAGGCCGTCAGGGCGAGATCGCGGGTCCGGGACAGCGCGTTCTCCGCGGCGACCAGGTCCGCCACCGAGTCGCCGCCCTCCCCGGTCCGGATCAAGGTGACGATCCGGATGGCCAGCGCGTTCGCCTCCCAGCCTGGTTCGTCGATCGCGCGCGATACCCGGATGCAGCTGTCCACCGCGTCCAGGGCCTCGCCGGGATCGGAACCGTGGTGGGCCGCGACGGCCCGGACGTACTCGGCGGCCGCGCGTTCGTGGGTCGGCTCCGGCCCGAGCTCGGTCAGTATCCGGCGGATCTCGATCGCCGCCTCGGCCGGCCGGCCCGACTGGGCGCGCGTCATCGCCTCGGCGATCCGGGCGGTTACCCCCGAGGTCTCGCGCACTACACCTCCTTGATCAGCGCACGCGGCGCTTGTCCTCATAAAGCCGGCTGTCCGCCAGCGGGACCAGCAACTCCACCGGCACGCCTTCCGCCGTCGCGGCGTACCCGATGCTCAGGCCGAGCCTGGCCAGCCACGGCTTGGGTGTCGTCGCCGCGGTCCGGGCTACCGCTGCCCGGATCCGCTCGGCCAACTGGAAGCCACCCTTGGCGTCCGGCTGGTCGAGCACCACGAAGAACTCGTCCCCACCCGATCGAACCACGGCATCGGTAGCTCGCGCTTGTTCCAGGAGCAGATTTGCAACAACCTGCAACAGTTCGTCACCACAGGCGTGCCCGAAGCTGTCGTTGACCAGCTTGAGATCGTCGACGTCGATGGCCAGCAGGGTGACCGCGCGCTGCGAAGTACGGGCTGCGGTCAAGCGTTCGTCCAGGGCGCGGCGGTTGCCGACCCCGGTCAGCGCATCCTGCCGGGCCGCGTGCCACTCGGCATCGTGCCGCGCCGACAGGTCGTGCGCCACCAGCGCATGCCGTACTGCGTTCAGCGCGCGCTGTCGTTCCTTCCACCAACCTCTGGCCACCGAGCGGGCATAAGCCAAGCCGGCAACGGCTCCGAGCGCACCGGTACTAGCGGCAAGCTCCGATCTGGTCTGCAGCACCAGCAACTGCGTCGACGGATCAGCCAGCGGGATCAGGTCAGCCGCAGCCCGATCTGCCGCGGCCTTGGCCTCAGCGTGGTAGCCCTGAGCAGCAAGAGCTCTTGCCAGGTAGGCACCGGCGATCGCGAGCCGCTCTGTCTCGCCCAGCTTGCTGATCCGGTCGCGGCCGTCCATCAGTTCGGCGGCAGCAGCCGCAGGGTCCTTCGCCGTCGCCGCTGCGGCCAGCCACAGCTGTGTGCTCAAGCGCCAGTACTCCTGGCTCTCGTCGTCGACGATCACTCGCTCAGCTTCACGCGCCCAACGCTCGGCCGAAGCCTGCAGCTCCCTGATCTCTCCCTCGTACGCCGGGTCGCCGAGCCGCTCAAGTTCGTGGGACCAGCGCAGATGGGTCTCCGCCAGATTGAGCCGGTCGATCGCCGGGGACTCGGCCAGCGCGAAAACGTCGACATCGGACGCGGCGGCCAGTTCGTAGTGCGGGACGCAGAGCTCGAACAACCGCAGTACGTCATAGGCGTAGCCGATTCCGGTGTGGCCCCAGGCGGCGAGACCTGGGTCCGTCGTCCTACTCAGAGCATGCTCGGCCGCGACCAGGTCGTTCACCGTGTCGCCACCGCGTCCGCTACGGCCCAGGGTGATGATCCGGATCGCTAGGGCGTTGGCCTCCCAGCCCGGCTCGTCGATCGCCCGGCCGATCTGCACGCAGGCCTCCACCGCGGCGAGCGCCCCGTCGGCGTCGCTCGCGTGATGCGCGCAGACACCGCGGACGTACTCGGCGGCCGCGAGCTCGTAGCTGGGCTCAGGGCCGAGCTCGGCCCGGATCGCGTCGACCTCGACCGCCGCGGCGGCGTGACCACCCGACTGGGCCAGGGTCATGGCCGCACTGATCCGATCCGTCAGCGGACCCGCGTCCATCACCATCTCGAAGTTCGGCTTCCTGGTCGGTCCCGTCACTCGCCGCACGGGTGGGACCGCCCATTGTGGTCGCGGTGGGGGCCGCTGTCACTGCCTTCCAGCAGGCAACAGCGAGCAGGACGTCAGCCCGCGACCTGCCGGGCCTCGGCCGAGTGCAGCTGGACGGGCAGAGACTCGACGCCGTACACGATGGAGAAGTCGCGGAATCGCAGCTGATCCTCGGGGATGGCCAGGGACAGATCCGGGAAGCGGTGGGCGAGTGCGGTGAACGCCGCGCGGAGCTCCATCCGGGCCAGCTCGGCACCGACGCAGCGGTGCATGCCGTGCCCGAAGGCGAGGTGCGCGGCAGGGGCCCGCTTCGGGTAGAAGTCCTCCGCGTCCTGGCCGAAAACCTCCTTGTCGCGGTCGGCGCCGGACAGCGACACGGCGACCAGGTCGCCCTTCTTCACCTGCTGGCCGAACAGTTCCTGGTCGTGCCGGGCGAACCGGGGGAAGGCCACCTGGACCACGGTCAGGTAGCGCAGCAGTTCCTCGACGATCGCGTCGACCGCGCCCGGTTCGTTCCGGATCCGGGCGAAGTTCTCCGGGTCGCGCAGCAGCACCAGGGTGCCGAGCGCGAGCATGCTGGCCGACGTCTCGTAGCCGCCCAGGAAGACCCCGTCGGCCAGGCCGCCGAGTTCGATGTCGTCGATCTCGTCGCCCTGCTCGCGGATGATCGAGCCGATCAGGCCGTCGCCGGGATTCTCGCGTTGCTTGCCGACGATCTCGAACAGGAAGTCGCGGGACTCGCTGGCCGAACCGAACACCCCGATCCCACCGCCGGACAGGTCGAACCTGGCCGGGCCGAGCGCCCGGAAGCGGTCGCGGTCGGACTCCTCGACGCCGAGCAGGTCGCTGATCAGCAGGAACGGCACGTTGAAGGCGAAGTCCGCGACGATGTCGACGACCGGGCCCTTGGCCTCCATCAGGTCGAGCTGGTCGTTCACGATCTTCTCGATGGCCGGCTCCAGCCGGGCCAGCCGCCGCTTGGTGAACTCCGGGGTGAGCAGCTTGCGCAGCCGGGTGTGGTCCGGCGGATCGGTGAAGCCCAGGCCGCCGATGCCCTCGGACGGCTTGTTCGGGTCCGAGCCGACCAGCGGCCGGATGTCGTTGCTGAAGTTGGCGGTGTCGGCGAGCACGGATTTCGCCTCCGCATGGCCGCTGACCACCCACACGTTCAGCCCGAAAAGGTGGGCCAGTTTGTGCACCGGCTCGACCTCGCGGATGTCGCCCAGCTCGGGGACCGGGTCCAGTCCCTCGCGGCGCAGCGGCATCGAGACCTGACGCGGGAACATCCGCATCTTCGACAGGTCCAGACCACCCCTTCGAGTGGTCCTGTTCAGCAATCGGCTGCCGACCCATCTCTTCAGGTATGTCGCAACCATGGCTCCCACGCGCCCTCTCTGAACAACTGTCCTGACGGTGTCGTCTCTGTTGAAACTAGCCGCTACCGGGACCAGATCTGATGGTGTTGGCACTACTTGTGTAGTGGCGTTGGCACCACCATGGGAGGGGGCCATGGTCTTGCCAGCTCAGACCTTGTCATGGACAGGGACCAGCTTGCCACCGGATCCCACCTGTACCGTCCCTGGAACGGCAATCAGGTGGTCCCGGGGGCAGCTCAGGGGAAACTCAGCCGAAAGTCGGATGTGCTGGCGGCGTTGGTCTGCGGTGACGATTTAGTTGCGCCAGCAACCACCTCAGGGGTTGCAGGTCAGGCGCGCTTCGGCCCAGTCGGCGTGGTCGCTGGTGACACCGTCGCCCGCGTCCGATACCTGGAGACTCAGGGTTTGGCCGTTGCTGACGTCGACGGTGACGGGGACGGTGGGAGAGGATCCGGTGAGGAGATCGGATGTGTACTTCGCCACACCGTCGACCAGGACCTTGAAGCTGACTTTGCCGCGATCCTCCATTTCGTCGTCCACGCCGAGCTTGGCGGTGAAGGATGAACAGTTGCCGCCCAGCCGGACGCTGACCGAGGACGGGGCGTGGGTGCCGAGACCCTTGGCGTACTGCGTGCCGTCGAGGGTGAGTGGTCCGCCGTCTCCCGCGGCATCCTCGCCGTTGCTGTGGTCCCGTTCGACCGGGCCCCAGCCGTTGGTCGAGTCGATCCATTCCAGGTCGCTCACCCACGGCTGACCGGTGGGTGCGGGCGGCAACGGTTTGTCGGCCAGGGTGGCGGCGAAGAATCCGAGTCCGCCGCCGGGCAGCTTGATCGCCTTCACCGTCTTACCGGATTCCAGCGGTACTGCGGTGTAGAAGACCCGGTAGTCCGTTGTGGTGTTGGCCAGACCGGCAGGCGTGTAGCGGCCCTTCACCGACACTGCCAGTTTGGCGCCACCTGTCGTTGGGTCCTGGCAACACCAGTTCGGGAGTTGGAGTGGGGCTTGTGACTCGGATCCGTCGGTATAGATGACGGTGACGCTGCCTTTCGCATTCAGGCTGGCGCCCGCGCCGAGCAAAGCCAGATGTGTTCCGGTGCCGGAGACCAGGATCGGCGCAGGCTGGTTCTTCACCAGGTTCGGGGTGCCCGGTGCGCCTGTCGGCCAGGTGAATTCGGCGCCCTGCACGGTGACCTTGGCGCCCGGCGTGTAGCCGGCGGCCGCGAGTGCCTCGCCGTTGAAGCTGTTGCCGGATCCGTCGAAGTTGCCCTGGGCATACGTCGACGCATCGCTCACGCCGACCACATTCGCTGCCTGGGACAACGATGCGTAGGGCAACTGAGCGGTCGCCACAGTGCTGTTCTTGTACGTGGTGTCATGTACCCGGTACGACGCGTCGAGGCGCAAGGTGAAACTCGCCGGGTTCACCGAGGCAGCCGGTGTCACCTGCAGTTTGGTGGAGACAGTCTTCCCCGGCTCGACCTTGGCGAAGGTGCTTGTGCCGGTAGCGGACCACCCGGGCGGCAGGTCGAGGGTCAACCGGACATCGCGCATGGTCGTAGTACCGGCGTTCCGGAAGGTTGCGGAGACCTCGGTTGCCTGGCCCGGGGCGTTCCACAGGGACGGGGTGGAGAGTTCCGGGGTACCGAAGGTGTCGGAGACGGTCTTGCCGCCGCCGACCGAGGTGGTGCCGGACAGGCGGACCGTGGCGTCCCGCGACGTGGAGATCGATGCGGTCTTCACCAGCACGGTGCCGTTCTCGTAGTACCAGCCGGTGGAGGCTGCGAGGTAGGCGTTCTTGCTGACCAGCTTGGTGAGCTTGCGGTTGTCGATCGAGACGTCGCGCGGTGCCGTATCGGTGTGGACCGTCAGCTCGTAAGGGCGTGCTGACGGCTTGCCTGTGTACGAACCACGGCTTGCGCCGAGCTTCACGGTGACGTCGCCGCGCCCGGCGACCGGGGCGTTGACCTCCAATAGTTGCGTGGCGGACTTGTCCTGCTTGTAGTCGCGGGTGACCCGGTCGTCTTCATACAGGGAGAAGGAGGACTTGCCCTCCGGGTAGATGTCCACCGTCAGGCGGTCCGCGAAGCCCTGCTCGGCGGCGGAGTTGATGCCGCTCTTCCACAGCGGGACCACTGCGCCACCCTTGACGAACAGGGGCAGCGTGTCGAGCGGGGCGTGGTAGCCGTTCACCGTTGTCGGGCCCTGGTAGACCTTGCCGGACCAGTAGTCCACCCAGGTTCCCTTGGGCAGGTAGATCCCGCTCTTCACCTCGTCCGCGCCCCACATCGGCGCCACCAGGAACTCCTTGCCGGCCAGGAACTCGTACTTCGTGGTGTCGTCCCAGGTCTTCGGATCGTTCGGGTACTCGAGGACCAGCGAACGGTTCAGTGGAGCACCGGTGCGGTGGGCCTCGGCAGCGTACGAGTAGAAGTACGGGAGCAGCCGCTCGCGCAGCTTGAGGTACTTCCGGTTGATGGAGGTGTAGGGCTCGCCGTACGTCCACGGCTGCTTGTACGCCGGTGTCGCCCAGCCGGACATCGTCATGAAGGCCGGGTTGAACACCTTCCACTGCAGGTCGCGCACGTAGCTCGTCGGCGAGCCCCCGAAGATGCCGTCGACGTCACCCGCGCTGTAGGCGATACCGCTGTTGCCCGAGCCGGTGATGGCCGGGATCTGCCACTTGATCGCGTCCAGTGAGCCGCTGTGGTCGCCGGTCCACTGCACTGCACATCGCTGTGCACCCGCCCAGCCTTCGACCATCCACGCGTAGCCGCGAGCGTTGCTGTACTGCTCGATGCCGTCATGCGCGGTGTCGCAGGCGCTGAGCGCGTACCGGTAGCCCGGGCCGACCCAGGCCACGTCCAGCTTGCGTACGCGGACTCCTGCCTCGCCTACCTCGGCCGGCTGGCGGTCGAGCGAGGACTGGGTCCACAGGCCCATCTGGATGTTGCGCTTGTTCAGTTCCTCGGCGGTCTGCTTGAGCGGCGGGATCTCGCGCTTGCCCCACCAGGTGCCGTCGACCTGTTCCGAGTCCGTGTCGTCGGAGTAGCCGCAGCCGTAGTCGTCGTTGACCAGCATCCAGCCGCCTGGCATGTCCTCGTCCTGGAACTTCTGGGCCACCTTCACCGCATCCAAGGTGGTCACCTTGTCCGGGGTGACCTTCCAGTCGTTGCTGGGATCCGGGTCGGTGGCGTAGTGGCCGCGGTTGTAGCAGTCGGAGTCGCCGTACTCGAGTCCGTAGATCGGTGGCATGAACGGGCGGCCGGTGAGTTCGGTGTAGCGGTTGAGCGAGGTCTTGAGGTCTCCGACGAAGTAGTACGCGTCGAACCGCTTCTCCTCGTGCTTGGTGACCACGGGCTCGGTGAAGCTGTAGCTGCCCGGGGTGAACGTGTTCCGCAGTACGCCGTAGCCCGCAGTGCTCATGTAGTACGGCGAGGCGTTCGGGTTGCCGCCGTCCTCCCAGTTGAAGTCGCGGGCGACCGTGATGGTCTGGCCGCGGTGCGAGAACCGGCCGTTCTGCATGCCGCCACCGAAGTACTGCTCGGTCGCGCCCCGGCTCAGCGACTGGCTGGCGGAGTTGTCGTTCCAGGAGAGCGGTGCTGTCTCGGACCACACCAGTTGCCCGTTGGACCGGTACAGGGAGAAGCGCAGCGGTGACTTGGTCGCGCGCACCTCGATCTTGTCCGTCGTGAGTGAGTAGTAGCTGCCACGGTCACGCCAGGAGGTACGGGGCTTGGCGTAGTCGGTTTTGGTCACGATGGTCGAAGCCGGTGCGGACGGATCCTCCGGCGGAGTACTGGCGGGGTCGGTGAAGTTCCCGTCCGGCGCCAGCCAGAGCCGGAACACGTCGTCCTTGAGGAACACCACCCGGACCTTCGCCGGACCGGCGGTCAGCGTGTACGTCGAGGAGTCGGCGGCGAAGCCGGTCACCGCGCCCAGCGAGGTGTCTCCGGGTTGGGCGGCGGCCGGCGCGCCATTGCTCACCAAGGCACCGGCGACCAGGGCGAGGGCTGTCGCCACCACCGCGGCCGAACGTTTCATGCGGACAAAGATGCTCACGGGGGCCTCACTTCACGCATCTATGAACAGAATTGCGTCATTGATAACTCAGCGACCCACTGGTTGTCACTAGCTGACCGCGGATCGCTCCGATCGGGTTCCCGGCCGGAGGACGCGCCGGGAGACGGGCGGCGCCGGCGGTCTGCCCTGACCATGGTTCGGAGTGCGCTGATCAGGGATTTCGGGTGCTTGCCGTCACCCGAATGCGGTTTCGGGCGCCCTCAGCGGTTACGGTGCGTTGAGAAATGCGTTGCAGTCGGCCGTACTCTGTCCTCGGGCGGGTCGGTTGTGCTCAGGGGGTTCAGTGCACGGCGCTGAGGTCATGGGGGAATGAGCAACGCGACCGCAGGGTTGTGGGGCACGACGAGGGTTGACAGGCGAGGAGCGCAGTGGCAGGGGCAACAGGGACCAAGACATCGTCCGGCACGTCTTCGACGACCGGACGCAGGCTGGTGATTGTCGAGTCGCCGAAGAAGGCGCGGATGATCGCCGGCTTCCTGGGGCCCGGCTACGTGGTGGAGTCGAGCTTCGGACACATCCGGGACCTGCCGAAGGGCGCCGACGAGATCCCGGCCAAGTACAAGGGACTCCCTTGGGCCAGGCTCGGCGTGAACATCGAGGACCACTTCGACCCGCTGTACGTCGTACCGGCGGACAAGAAGGCGCAGATCCGCAAGCTGAAGGATCTGCTCAAGGACGCCGACGAGCTCTATCTCGCCACAGATGAGGACCGCGAGGGCGAGGCCATCGCGTGGCACCTGCTGGACGAGCTGAAGCCGAAGATCCCGGTCAAGCGGATGGTCTTCCACGAGATCACCCCGAAGGCGATCCAGGACGCGGTCGGCAATGCGCGTGATATCAACGACGCGCTCGTCGACGCCCAGGAGGCCCGGCGGATCCTGGACCGGCTGTACGGCTACGAGGTCTCGCCGGTGCTCTGGAAGAAGGTCATGCCGAAGCTCTCGGCGGGCCGGGTGCAGTCCGTCGCGATCCGCATGGTGGTCGATCGTGAACGCGACCGGATCGCCTTCCGTACCGCCTCGTACTGGGATCTCGACGCCGTACTGGACGCGGGCGAGGGCAAGACGCCGCGGCTGTTCCCGTCCCGGCTGGTGTCGGTGGACAGCAAGCGCGTGGCGCAGGGCCGCGACTTCGCCTCGACCGGTGAGCTGAAGAGCCAGAACACGGTCCACCTGGACGAGTCGACCGCTAGCGCGCTGGCCGTGGCGTTGCGGGACTCTTCCTTCACCGTCCGGTCGATCGAGTCGAAGCCGTACACCCGCAGGCCGTACGCGCCGTTCCGGACGACCACGCTGCAGCAGGAGGCCGGGCGCAAGCTGAACATGTCCGCCTCGCAGACGATGCAGGTCGCGCAGCGGCTGTACGAGAACGGCAACATCACCTATATGCGAACCGACTCGGTGACGCTGTCTGACACCGCGATCACCGCAGCCCGGGCTCAGGTCCGCGAGCTGTACGGCGCGTCGTACCTGCCGGACAAGCCGCGGGTCTACACCTCCAAGGTGAAGAACGCGCAGGAGGCGCACGAGGCGATCCGGCCGGCCGGCGAGGTTTTCCAGACCCCGGCGCAGACCGGGCTGTCCGGCTCGGAGTACCGGCTCTACGAACTGATCTGGATGCGGACCATCGCGTCGCAGATGAAGGACGCGGTCGGCAACAGCGTCTCGATCAAGATCGACGCCCGCGCCACCAGCGGGGAGAACTGCGAGTTCACCTCGTCCGGCCGGGTGATCACCTTCCACGGCTTCCTGAAGGCGTACGTCGAGGGCGCGGACGACCCGTCCGCCGGTACCGACGACCAGGAGACGCAGATCCCGGACGTGGCCGAGGGCGATGTGCTGCCCGCGACCGAGGTGGTCGCTTCCGGGCACGAGACGAAGCCGCCGGCCCGCTTCACCGAGGCGACGCTGATCGCGCAGCTGGAAGAGCGCGAGATCGGCCGGCCGTCGACGTACGCGTCGATCCTGGGCACGATCCAGGCGCGGGGCTATGTCTACAAGAAGGGCAACGCGCTGGTCCCGGCGTGGCTGGCCTTCGCCGTGGTCCGGCTGCTCGAGGAGCACTTCACCCGGCTGGTCGACTACGCGTTCACCGCGTCGATGGAAGACGTGCTCGACGACGTCGCCGCCGGGAACCTGGAGCGCGAGGGCGTGCTGGGCCGGTTCTACTTCGGTGACGACGGGATCGAGGGACTGCAGTCCATGGTCAGCGACCTGGGCGACATCGACGCCCGGGAGATGTCCACCTTCCAGGTCGGCCCTGCGGACAGCGGCATCGTCGTTCGCGTCGGCCGCTACGGTCCGTACGTCGAGGACAAGGACGAGCAGCGCGCCAACGTGCCGGAGGACCTGCCGCCGGACGAACTGACCGTCGAGAAGGCTCAGGAGTTGCTGAGCCAGCCGTCGGGTGTCGAGCTGGAGCTCGGTACGACGCCGGATACCGGGCTGAAGGTGGTCGCGAAGGCGGGTCGCTTCGGGCCGTACGTGACCGAAGTACTGGCCGAGGACGCGCCGAAGAGCGCCAAGCCGCGGACCGGGTCGCTGCTCAAGTCGATGACGCTGGACTCGGTGACGCTCGAAGATGCCCTGAAGTTGCTGTCGCTGCCGCGGGTGGTCGGTAAGGACCCGGAGTCCGGGGACGAGATCACCGCGCAGAACGGCCGCTACGGCCCGTACCTGAAGAAGGGCACCGACTCGCGGTCGCTGCAGTCCGAGGACCAGATGTTCGACATCACCCTCGACGAAGCGCTGAAGATCTACGCCGAGCCGAAGCAGCGCGGCCGCCGGGCCGCGGCACCGCCGCTGAAAGAGCTGGGCGAGGACCCGGCGTCCGGTCAGCCGGTGGTGGTGAAGGAGGGTCGCTTCGGGCCGTACGTCACCGACGGGGAGACGAACGCGACCCTGCGCAAGGACGACTCGGTCGACACCATCTCGCTGCTCCGCGCGGCCGAACTGCTGGCCGACAAGCGGGCCCGTGGTCCGGTGAAGAAGACCGCGAAGAGGGCGGCGGCGAAGAAGACCACGAAGAAGACGGCGGCGAAGAAGACCACGACCAAGAAGGCCGCGGCCAAGAAGACGCCAACGAAGAAAGCGGCCAAGAAGGCCTGATAGGTCAAACTGAAGTATGGCGACACCCACGAAGGGCCCGGCCGAGGTCACCGCGCAACGTCTCCGTGAGCGGGGCGAGCGGGTCACTCCGGCCCGGCTCGCGGTCGTCGAGGTGCTGGCCGGCACCGAGGAACACCTGAGCGCGGAGCAGATCGGCGAACGAGCCGAGCAACTCCGACCGGGCATCCACCGGGCGACCGTCTACCGGGCGCTGGACGCTCTGGGCGAGTTCGGTCTGGTGACACACGTCCACCTTGGTCGCGCGGGCACGACGTACCACCTGGCGGGCGACCTGGCACCACGGCACCTGCACTTGCGCTGCAGCGAGTGCGGGACGGTCTACGACGTGGCAGCCGACATGCTGGACCCGGCCCGCCGGAAGCTGCAGAAGGAACTGGGCTTCCAACTGGCCCCCGAGCAGGTCGCCCTCGTAGGCCTCTGCAAAAACTGCAGCAGCTAGCTCCCACCAGCCCGCAGTACTGGATCTGTCCATATCTGTTCATCGGTGTGGAATCGTGAACAGATCGGTCGTAGGGTCGATGCCTGTGACCTATGACCACAGTTATGTCGAAGACTTCGCGTCCGGTGCGGGTGTGCTGGCCCCGCGTGCCTGGTTGGACGATGATTCCGAGCGGATCTCGCTGACCGGCGAGTGGAGTTTCCGGCTTTCGCCGAGTCTGGCCGACGCCCCTGATGACCTGAAGGACCCGGATACGTCCTCTTGGGACACGATCAGCGTGCCGGGGCACTGGCAGTTGAGCGGGTACGGCGCACCGGCGTACACGAATGTGGTCTATCCGTTCCCGCTGGAGCCTCCGCACGTGCCGACCGCGAACCCGACCGGCGACTACGTGCGCACCGTGGAGGTGCCGGCCGACTGGGACGGGTCGCGGGTGGTGCTGCGGTTCGAGGGCGTCGACTCGCGGTTCTCCGTCCACGTCGACGGGAATCTGATCGGCTGGTCGTCCGGGTCGCGGCTGCCGAGTGAGTTCGACCTGACCTCTTTGGCTGCTCCCGGCAAGGAGATCCGGATCGTGGTGCGGGTGCACCAGTGGTCGGCCGGCAGCTATGTCGAGGATCAGGACATGTGGTGGCTGTCCGGGATCTTCCGCGAGGTCAACCTGCTGGCCTTGAAGCCCTCCGCTCCTACCGACGTTTTCGTGCACGCCTCTTATGCGGATGGCGCCGGCGTTGTGAAGGTCGACTCGGACGTGCCCGCGACCGTCGTCGTACCGGAGTTGGGCCTGGAGTTCCCGACCGGGTTCGAGACACCTGTGCCCGCGGTCGAGCCGTGGAGTGCCGAGAGCCCTCGCCTGTACGACGCAGTGGTCCGGAGCGACGGTGGTGAGGTCAGGCTGCGGATCGGGTTCCGCACCATCGCGATCGCTGACGGCGTGCTGACGGTGAACGGGAACCGGGTGCTCTTCAACGGGGTCAACCGGCACGAGTTCCACCCGGATCGCGGCCGCGCGCTGACCGACCAGGACATGCTCGACGACGTGCTGCTGATGAAGCAGGCGGGGATCAACGCGGTCCGCACCAGCCACTACCCGCCGCATCCGCACTTCCTCGACCTGTGCGACCTGCACGGGCTGTACGTGGTGGACGAGTGCGACCTGGAGACGCACGGGTTCGGTTACGAGCCCGAGCCGCCGAACCTGCCGAACCCGGTGATGGACGAGCGGTTCCGGGCCGACCTGGTCGAGCGGATGCGCCGGATGGTCGAGCGGGACAAGAACCACCCGAGCATCGTGCTGTGGTCGCTGGGCAACGAGTGCGGGATGGGCGACAACCTGCGGGCGATGTACGAGTTCGCCCACGACCGGGATCCGTCGCGCCCGGTGCACTACGAGCGGGACACTCACGCGGAGTTCGTCGATGTGTACTCGCAGATGTACACCTCGCCGGAGGATGTGGCCGCCATCGGGGAGGACGTCTCGTCGTACCGGGGGCTGCCTTTCATCCTGTGCGAGTACGGGCATGCGATGGGGAACGGGCCGGGCGGGCTGTCGGAGTACCGGGCGCTGTTCGAGAAGTACCCGCGCTGCCAGGGCGGGTTCATCTGGGAGTGGATCGACCACGGGCTGCGGACTGTTGTCGACGGCAAGGAGTTCTACGCGTACGGCGGCGACTTCGGTGAGACCATCCACGACGGCAACTTCGTCTGTGACGGCCTGCTGTTCCCGGACCGTACGCCATCACCGGGCATGCTCGAATACATCAAGGTGATCGAGCCGCTGGTGATCGTTGCTGATAGCGACGGTGGTATCGCGATCACCAACCGCTACGAGGTCCTCGACACGAGCCACCTGGTGTTCACCATCGTCACCGAGGTCCAAGGTGAGCGGGTCGGCAGCGGGAACCTGTCGGTGCCGCCGATCGCGCCGGGCGAGACCGTGGCTGTCGAGTTGCCGCCCGGGTTGATCGAGCAACAAGCGCAGAACCGGCCGGAGACCTGGCTGACAGTGGTCGCCGAACTGGCGGACGGGACCGCGTGGGCCGAGGCCGGCCACCGCGTCGCCTGGGGTCAGGTCCGGCTCGATCAGCCGGTTCAGGCACGTCACGTGGGCGCCAGGGCTGGAGAGGACGGGGCAGGCGGCGAGCAGACGGGCGCTGTGGAGCGGCTAGCCGCCGAGGGTGGTTTGGGCGCGGAGGACGGTCTGGGGGCTGTGGACGGATTGGGTGCTGAGGTCGCGGCGGCTGTCGGGGCGCGGCATGCTCGCGCCGAGAACGCCGGCGACGACATCTCGGCGGGTGTGCTGGGGATCGACGTCGGTTCGCTCGGGGTGCGGAATCTGCGGCTGGACGTCTGGCGCGCGCCAATCGACAACGACGCGATTCCTGGCGTCGCCGACGCGTGGAAGGAAGCCGGACTGCACCGGGTGCAGCACCGCGTCGTTTCGGCCGGGGTTGCCGACGGGGCTTGGGAGATCGTCACCAGGACGGCGCCGCCGGCTCTGCAATGGGGCCTGGTCGCCACTTGGCGTTGGACCCACGGGCAGGACGGATCCGTAGTACTGGATCTGTCTGTCGAGCCGGACGGGCAGTACCCGGCGACCTTGCCGCGGCTCGGGATCACCTTCGAACTGCCGACCGTCTCGAGCGTCGAGTGGTTCGGCGCCGGACCGGGCGAGGCGTACGTCGACACTCGCGCGGCTGCTGCCGTCGGCAAGTACTCCGCCACGGTCGACCAACTGCAGACGCCTTACGTCCGCCCCCAGGAGAACGGCCACCGCATCGACATCCGCTGGGCCGTCCTCGCCGCAGCCCGCCCGCTCCGCATCGAGGCCGCCCCCGACCTCTTCGGCCTGACGGTGCGCAACTGGAGCACCGCGGCTCTGGAGCAGGCAAAACACACCCCGGACCTGGTCCCCGGCGACACAACCTACGTAACCCTCGACCTAGCCCAAGCCGGCATCGGCTCCAACTCCTGCGGCCCCGCCCTCCCCGACAACTACAAACTCCACACCGCCCCCGCATCCCTCTCCCTCCGCTTCAGCTAGGGCGGACGTGCAGCACTTCAGTAGGGCGCGCAAGTGGTGGTCGAGGTAGTGCGCTGAGCGTGAAATTGCCGTGCTGTGTACGGCGTACGCGGTGTACTGCTGTGCTGGACGTCCGCGTCGAACGGCTGTCGGGGCGTGGTGACGTGGGAGCGGTCGCGGGTGCTGTCTGTGGGCCCGACTAGGCTTCGGGGCGTGCCGGAGGTGTATGACCCGTTGACTGATCCTGCACCGGCGCATGACCTGCGCGCGGTGTTGCGGATCAGGGCGTTCCGGCGGCTGTGGATCGCTTTCGGGTTGTCCAGTCTGGGGGACTGGATCGGGCTGCTGGCGTTGACCGCGATGGCGAGTGCGTTCGCGGGGGACGACTACCAGGCGGCGAACTTCGCGATCGGTGGGGTGCTGTTCCTGCGGGTGTTGCCCGCGTTGGTGATGGGGCCGTTGGCCGGGTGGGTCGCGGACCGGCTCGACCGGCGCTGGACGATGATCGTCGGCGACCTGATCCGGGCCGCGTTCTTCCTCACCATCCCGCTCGTGGGCACGCTGACCTGGCTGTTGATCGCTACCGTGCTGATCGAGGTGGTCAGCCTGATCTGGGGCCCGGCCAAGGACGCCAGCGTGCCGAACCTGGTGCCCCGGCATCGCCTGGAAGCGGCGAACCAGCTCAGCCTGATCACGACGTACGGGTCGGCGCTGCCGGCGGCGGCGATCTTCACGGCGATCACGCTCGTCACGCGTGGGCTGGGTGACTTCTCGATCGACCTGGCCGTCTACGTGAATGCGGCCACGTTCCTCGTCTCCGGTCTCGCGATCGTCTCCATCGGCGAGATCGGCCGCTCGGGAACGCATGAGCACGAGGAACATCCGACGCTGTGGCGGACGATGGTCGAGGGCTGGGCCTACGTCACCGGTACGCCGGTGATCCGCGGGCTCGTCGTCGGCATCTCCGGGGCGTTCGCGGCCGGTGCAGTCGTGATCGGACTCGGCCGCACGTACGTCGAGGACCTGCATGCGGGTGACCCCGGCTACGGCGTGCTGTTCGGCGCGGTCTTCGGTGGACTGGCGCTCGGTATGGGGTTCGCGCCGAGGTTGTTCTCCGGGTTGTCCAGGCGCAGGTTGTTCGCCGCCGGGCTGGTCGGCTCCGGTATCGGTCTGGCCGGGCTGGCGCTGGTCCAGCAGATCGAGATCGCCAGCATGATCGCCGTGGTGCTCGGGTTCTGCGCAGGTGCTTCCTGGGTCTCCGGCTACACCCTGCTCGGCCTCGAGGTGCCCGACAACGTCCGCGGCCGGACCTTCGCGTTCGTCCAGTCGGCGGTCCGGACCGTGCTCGCGGTCACCCTGGCCGTGGCGCCCTTCATCGCCGGAGCCATCGGCCGACGTACGTGGTCCATCGGTGATCGCTCGGTCAGCTACAACGGCGCGGCCCTCACCATGCTGATCTCGGCCGTCCTGGCCGGCGTGATCGGACTGATCGCGTGGCGGCAGATGGACGACCGCCCGGGGGTTCCGTTCTGGCGCGACCTGCGCCGCAGCTTCGGCAAGAGCCCGGGCGTCTACCCGACGACGGGACTGTTCATCGCGCTCGAAGGCGGCGAGGGTGCGGGCAAGTCGACCCAGTCCGCCCTGCTGGTGGATTGGCTGGAGGAGCGCGGTCAGCAGGTCCTACTCACCCGGGAGCCGGGCGCGACCGACCTCGGCAAGACGCTCCGCAAGATCGTGCTCGACCCGGCCACCGGCGACATCTCGCACCGCGCCGAGGCGCTCATCTACGCCGCGGACAAGGCCGAACACGTGGACTCGGTGATCAAGCCCGCGCTGAAGGCCGGTGCCGTCGTCATCACCGACCGGTACGTCGATTCCGCGCTCGCCTACCAGGGATCGGGCCGGGACCTGGATCTCGACGACGTCGAGCGGGTGAACCGCTGGGCCACCGACGACCTCCGCCCGAACCTGACCATCCTGCTGGACCTGCCGCCGAAGCGCGGTCTCGGCCGGTTCGAGGAGCGGGACCGGATCGAGGCCCAGTCGCAGGACTTCCACGAGCGGGTCCGGACCGCGTTCCTGGAGTTGGCGGCCGCTGAGCCGCAGCACTACCTGGTCCTCGACGCGACCCAGGAACGCGAGCAGATCGCCCTGCAGATCCAGGCCCGCTTGCTACCGATGCTGCCGAAGGTGGGGCTATGACTGTCTGGGAAGACCTGGTCGGGCAGGAGCCCGCGGTCGCAGTACTGAAGAAGGCTGTGGACGGAGCCGCGGCGCGGCAGCGGGGCGAGAGTGGCACGGCGACGGCCGGGATGACACATGCCTGGTTGATCACCGGTCCGCCCGGATCGGGCCGATCGAATGCGGGCCGGGCCTTCGCGGCCGCGCTGCAATGTGAGAACCAGGGCTGTGGTGAATGTGCCGTCTGCCGTACTGCGCTGAACGGCGCGCACCCGGACGTCTCCTTGATCCGCACCGAACTGCTGTCCATCCGGGTCAGCGAGATCCGCGAACTGGTCCGCCGGGCCGCGATGAGCCCGACCCAGGGACGCTGGCAGGTGATGGTCGTCGAGGATGCCGACCGGCTCACCGAACAGGCCGCGGACGCCCTGCTGAAGAGCATCGAGGAGCCGGCTCCACGCACCGTCTGGGTGTTGTGCGCCCCGACGGTGGAGGACGTCGTGCCGACGATCCGCTCCCGCTGCCGCTTGCTCGTACTGCGGACTCCGCCGGTGCACGCGGTCGCCGAGATGCTGACCCGCCAGGCCGGGGTGGACCCCGAGCTGGCCGGGTTCGCGGCGCGAGCGGCGCAGGGTCACATCGGCCGGGCCAAGGCGCTGGCGCGGGACGAGGAGGTCCGGGCCCGACGTACCAAGGTGCTGGAGGTTCCGTTCGCGCTCCGCGACATCGGCGCCTGCCTGAACGCGGCCCAGCAACTCGTCGAGGCCGCCAGGGACGAGGCCAAGGCCAGCGCCGCGCAGGTGGACGAGAAGGAGCGTGCGGAGCTCGAGCAGGCGCTAGGGGTCGGCACCAAGGGCGCGAAGCCCCGGGAGGCGGCCGCGGCGGTCAAGGAGCTCGAGGAGCAGCAGAAGGCGCGAGCCAAACGCTGGGAGCGGGACGTTCTCGACCGCTCGCTGGTCGACCTGCTCGCGCTCTACCGCGATGTGCTGGTCGTGCAGACCGGCGCCGGCACCGAGCTGATCAACGCCGAGTTGCGCGGGCATATCGAGCAGTTGGCCGCCCGAACAACCCCGGAGCAGACGATTCACCGGATCGACGCCCTGAGCGGTTGCCGGGAGGCGATCGAGGGCAACGTGGCACCGCTGCTGGCGCTCGAGGCGATGACGATCGGCCTGTTCGAGGGCTGAGACGCGCGTCTGAGTTGCGGACACGGCTGTAACGAAGGTAGCGGCCGGGCCGATGAGGTGGCTGGCTGGACTGCCCGGCCACCACTGTCTCCTGCCCCGGGGGAACAGTGTCCCGCCAGAAGGAACTGAATGACCCAACCTCCTCCGCCGATCCAACCTGCGCGGGCCCGCATGCCGTCCGCCGAATCCTGGCTGGAGGGCGTGCCGACGCCTGCGCAACGTCGGCTGGACCGCTTCGCCGTCGCGGCGTTCGTGGTCAGCCTGCCCGGGCTGGCGCCGATCGCGGCGGTGCTGGCGGTGATCGGGCTGCGGCGGATCCACCTGGCCGCCAGCCGCGGCCGGGCGCTGGCCTACGGTGCGCTGGCGATCAGCGGCTTGTGGGTGATCGCGATCGCGGTGGCCGCCGCGCTCGTCCTGTCCGGCGAGAAGCAGGCGGGCATCGGGCGGTCCGTCGCGATCGGGCAGGTGGCGGTCCAGCAGTGTTTCGACGCCGATCTGGAGGCGGAGACGATGCGGGTGGTCAGGATCGCCGACTGCGCCGCGGAGCACTCCGGTGAGGCCTATGCCAAGGTCAAGGCCAGTTTGACCGGGCTGTCGACGGAGAAGAAGGTCGCCGCGGCGACCCAGGAATGTGCGACGGCTTTCCAGCAGTTCGTCGGCAAGTGGTACGAGCAGTCATCGCTGGACATGTACTACGTCGTGCTGGAAGATCGTGCTGTTGCTAATGGCAACGTCCTGTGCATGCTCGGACAGCCCGGCGAGAAACTGACCGGTTCTATGCGCGGGTCACAGCGCTAGGGGGATCGCCTTGACCTACCCGCCTCAACCGCCGGATCCGAATCGGCCACAGGACACGCCCAGGAACTTCCCGACCTACACCCGCCCCGACCAACCGCAGCAACCGCCGCCGCAGCAGCAGCCGCAACCCTGGCAGGCTCCGCAGCAGCCGCCGCGGCAGGACTCGCCGTACGGACGGTCCGAGACCCGGTACGACGGACCGCAGGGACCGCCGCCCGGGGCACCACAGCCGCCGTTCGTCCCGCCGTACCAGGTGCCGCCGCAGGGCGCGCAGTACCCGGGCCATCCGCAGTACCCGCAGCCGCAGTACGGGTATGGCTATCCCGGCGACTCGCAGTACAAGACCAACGGGCTGGCGATCGCGGCGCTCGCCACCGGGCTGGGCAGCATCTTGTTCGCGATCGCCGCGCCGGTCGCGATCGGCCTGGGCATCGCCGCGTTGGTGCAGATCAAGCGCCGGCGCGAAGGCGGTACCGCGCAGGCCGTGGTTGGTTTGGTCGCCGGCAGCGCGGTCAGTGTGCTCTGGTCGATCCTCCTGGTCGCGGTGATCGCGACCGGCGTGACCGATGACGACTACGGCACGACGGACACCCCGATCTCCGCGCCGACCTTCGGCACGCCGACGACCTACATCGACGAACTGGTCATCGGCGAGTGCTACGACGAGAGCGGCGGAGAAGACGAGGTCGAACTGGTCGACTGCGGCTCGCCGCACGAGGCCGAACTCTTCGCGATGGTGATCCTGCCGCCCAGGACGTGGCCGGGTGAGAAGGAGGTCCGCAAGGAGTCCCAGGCCGCCTGTGACAAGGCGTTTCTGCCGTACGTCGGCATCGCGGCGACCTCTTCCGTCCTCGACTCCGTGGTCTGGTACCCCGAGGAGGACGCCTGGTCGAGTGGGGATCGCGAGGTCTTCTGTACGGCCTACGGCGCCGACGGTGACGACCTGACCGGCAGCGTCAAAGGCACCAAGCGCTGAATCCGCCACTGCGGCGGATTGTGTGCGATGCCCTAGTCTGGCCGCGTGGGCATGGTGATGGCTGTGTCGTTCGAGCGGTACGGACGGCTCTACTACCTCGACCCCGGCCCGCATCGACCGCGGGTCGGGGAAAAAGTGCTGGTCCCGACCGACGACGGGCCGGAGGTCGCCGAGTGTGTCTGGGCGCCGCAGGTGGTGACCGAGGAGATCGGTGGGCTGCCGCTGTGTGAGGGCATCGCGACGACGGCCGATCTGGACCGCGACGAGCAGAACCGTCAGCGCCGGGCCGATGCCAGGCTGACCGCCAAGCGGCTGATCCGCGAGCACGGGCTGCCGATGAAGGTGGTCGGCATCGACTTCGTGGACCGCCGGGCGGATGTCGACCAGCTGGTCATCATCTACTTCTCCGCGCCGCACCGGGTGGATTTCCGCGAGTTGGTGCGGGATCTCGCCCGCGGGCTGCGGGCGCGGATCGAGCTGCGTCAGGTGGGCGCGCGGGACGAGGCGAGGTTGCAGGGCGGGATCGGCCCGTGCGGGCGCGATCTGTGCTGCGCGACCTTCCTGAAGGACTTCGAGCCGGTCAGCGTCCGGATGGCGAAGGACCAGGACCTGCCGCTGAATCCGTTGAAGATCTCCGGTGCCTGTGGGCGGCTGATGTGCTGCCTGAAGTACGAGCACCCGCTCTACCAGGAGTTCAACGCGAAGGCGCCGGCCACTGGTACTCCGGTCGAGACGCCGGCGGGTGATGGGGTCGTCGTCGGGCACAACGTCCCGAGCGACACGGTCGTGGTCCGCTTGGCAGCCTCGGGCCGCCGCTGCGCCTGCAGCCGCGCCGACGTGTGCTCCCCCCGCCAGCAGTACGAAGCCTCCAGCACCACCACCCCGGACGCACCACCCACCGAAGACCTCACCTTGCTCGAGCGCAGTGAGCTGTCCCCAGCAGCTGAGCCGATCTCGCGAGCCGAGCCGGCAGGTCCGGCCTCGCCGCCTGCGGCGGCGACCGAGGATGGCGGTTCGACTGAGCAAGCCGCTCGCTCCGCGCAGCCTGCGGAGGCTGCACCGCTCGAGGAAACTGGCGAGACGGCTCAAGCTGAGCGGCGGCGGAAGCCGCGGCGTCGGCGGCGGTTGAGCCAGGGCGATGGATCAGATGACACGGGAGACAGCTCGCAGTGAAGACGCGCAGGACGACCGCATCGGTTGCAGCTCTGGTGGCCCTGGCGGTGGTGGCGAGCGGTTGTGGGGTGGCCAGCCGGGCCCAGGACGCCGATACGGGCGGCTCCGTGCCATCGGCCGGCGGGACCACCCAGGCGCCGGCGGGTCCGGTCCCGACCGGGCTGGAGAAGTTCTACCAGCAGAAGCTGGACTGGGAGCGCTGCGGTTCGGGCACCCAGTGCGCCACGATCAGCGTGCCGCTCGACTACAGCAAGCCCAACGGCGAAGCCATCGAACTGCGAGCTCGCAAGGTTCCGGCGAAGGATCGCACCGGCAAGGTTGGCACGCTGTTCATCAACCCCGGCGGTCCGGGCGGATCCGGCGTGGACTTCGCCGCGTCGGCCTCGTTCGTGCTGGGGGCGCCGCTGCTGCGCAAGTTCGACGTGATCGGCTGGGATCCGCGCGGTGTCGGCGAGTCCACTCCGGTGAAGTGCCTCGACACCGAGCAGCTGGACAAGGTCATCGCGACCGACGGCAGCCCTGACAACGAGGCCGAGATCAACGAGCTCGAGACTCAGTCGAAGATCCTGGCCCGCGGCTTCGAGCAGCGCTCGGGCAACCTGCTGCCGCACGTCTCCACCAAGGACGCCGCCCGCGACATCGACGTACTGCGCGGCATCGTCGGCGACTCCGAGCTCTACTACCTGGGCATGTCCTACGGCACGTTCCTCGGGGCGACCTACGCGGAGCTGTTCCCGAAGAACGTCGGCCGGCTGGTGCTCGACGGCGCGATCGACCCGTCGACCACGGCGGAGGAGAACGGCATCGCCCAGGCCAAGGGGTTCGACACCGCGTTGGATGCCTTCGCGGCGGACTGCGCGCAAAATGAGTGCCGGCTGGGCAGTACGAAGGCAGAAGTGCTGGCCGCAGTCGACAAGATCCTCACCGAGACCGATGCCAATCCACTCCCGGGGAGCGGCGGCCGCGACGTCACCCAGGCGCTCGCCGTGCTCGGAGTGATCTACCCGCTCTACAACAAAGGCCTCTGGCCGCGGCTCGAGGAGGCGGTGGCCAGTGCGCTGACCGGCAGCGGAGCCAAGCTGCTCACACTGGCCGATCAGTTCACCAGCCGGGAGGCGCGCGGCTACACCGACAACGCGAACGAAGTGATCTACGCGGTCAACTGCATCGACCGCCCGGACCTCGCCTCGGTCGCTCAGGCCAAGGCGGAGGAGGCGAAGTACGAGACGGCGTCACCGCGGTTCGGCTCGTACCTGCTCTGGGGTTCGCTGACCTGCGCGAACTGGCCGGTCAAGCCGGAGGACAAGCCGCGGGAGATCAAAGCGGCCGGTGCCAAGCCCATCGTGGTGGTCGGCACTACCCGCGACCCGGCAACGCCGTACGCGGGGGCCGTGGCGCTGGCGAGTCAGTTGGAGAGCGGGGTGCTGATCACGCGGGACGGCGACGGCCACACCGGCTACAACGAGGGCAACGAGTGCGTCGACAACGCGGTCGAGAGCTATCTGCTGCAGGGCACTCCACCTACCGCTGACCTGAAGTGCTGAGCCCGGCGGCTTAGCCCGGGCGAGAGTCGTCGGCGTCCTCGGGCAGCACCAGGGTCTGCGTGGCGTGGTCGAGAACAGCCTGCAGACCGGCCTGGTCCTGCGGGCGACCGCCGACGGTGATCTCGATCAGCGAGCGCCGGCCGTCGTCGGCGGCGAGCCAGCGCGACATCCCCAGCCGCGGCCCGCGGACCTTGTCCACGTAGGTGTAGATCAAGGTGCCGTCAGTGCGGCTGAGCACCTTCAGGTCCTGCTCGTCGATGCTGTTGGCCCGGGATTCCACCATCTCGTCCGGTGACTGCTTGGTCCCGCGGGCATCGAACCGGAGCTGCCAAACGCCCGTCGGGTCGAGGTAGCGGGGCCTGGTGCCGGTGACGGTGCTCTTCCAGCCGACCGGCACCTCGGTGCTGACCGGCGCCTGCTCGGTGCCGAAGTTCTGCATCGCGTACTGCAGGGAGCCTGCCTGTAGCCCGTCTGTCGGGCCCGGCGTGGTGGAGATGGACGGCGTGGTGACCACGGTGGCGGACGAGTCCGCCGTCTGGTCATTGATCGCCAGAACCGTGCCGAAGACGGCCACACCGACAGTCATTCCCGCCAATGTCGCCAGCAGCGCCTGGTGCCTGGGCGTGAGCATCCGACCTCCGCTTCCCTACTCGGTCGCTCCTCGATTATCAGCTACGGAAGGGTCTAGAACGAAACCCGGCGTACGCTGGCCCGTCGTGGAGATCGAGGAAGCGTTGCGCCGGTACGACGCCGGCGAGGCCGAGCGGGCCGACCTCAAGCTGCTGGTGAAGGAATTGCTCAAGCTGCTGGTGGCGAAGGCGCCGGGCCACGCGGTCGAAGTACGGGTTCCTCCGTATGGCGCGGTGCAGTGCATCGAGGGGCCGCGGCACACCCGCGGTACCCCGGGGGCGGTGGTCGAGCTGCCGCCGGAGATCTGGATCGACCTGGCGCTCGGCCGCCTCGGCTGGGCCGAGGCCCGCGCGACCGGCAAGGTGCGGGCCAGCGGCGAGCGCACCGACCTGAGCCCCCTGCTACCTCTCCTGGCTCTGTAACTACGGACCCACCACCCCGGTCCGGCATGGGGAACAGGTTCGTCCCGGGTGGACGGAGATGACACCATGTGCCGGTGGCAACAAGTCTGCGGTCCCGGCTGGACCGGCTCCGGGTCGATCTGACCCCGTGGCGCAGCTCGCACGACTTTCGCATCCTGGTGGTCGCCGGCTCGGTGTTCTTCCTCGGCGGCATGGTCGGATACGTCGCGTTGCCGTTCCAGCTCTACCAGCTGACCGGCTCGAACTTCGCGGTCGGCGCGATGGGACTGGTGACGATCGCGCCCCTGATCGTCTTCGGCCTGTACGGCGGAGCGCTGGCCGATCACGTGGATCGCCGGAAGCTGCTGATCGCCACCGGCGTCGCCCAAGCGCTGATCTGCGCCCTGCTGCTCGGCAACTCCCTGCTCGACAATCCCCATGTCTGGCTCATCTACGTCTGCGGTGGCCTGAACGCGATCGCCACGTCCTTGCAACGCCCCAGTCGAGAGGCCTTGCTGCCACGGGTCGTCAAGCACGAGGAGGTGCCCGCGGCGGTCACTCTGAGCTCCCTGACCGCGCAGGTCGGCCAGCTTGCCGGCCCCGCGTTAGGCGGCGTACTGGTTAGCACCGTGGGCGTGACGTGGGCCTTCGCCGTCGAGCTCTCCGGTCTGGTGATCGCCACTTCGCTCTACCTGCGCCTGGGCTCGTACAAGGCTCGCGAGCACACCACGCCGCCCAGCCTGCGTGCGATCGGCGAGGGCATCGGCTACGCGTTCCGGCGGCGGGATCTGCTCGGCACCTACCTGGTCGACATGGTCGGGATGGTGCTCGCGATGCCGATCGTGCTGTTCCCGGCCTTCGCGACGGAGGTGCTGAAGGAGCCGAAGCTACTAGGCCTGCTCTACAGCGCCGAAGCGATCGGGGCGATGGTCGCCACTCTGACCAGCGGCTGGGCCCGGCGGGTCCATCATCAGGGCCGTGCCGTGGTGCTCGCGACCATCGCCTGGGGTGCCTCGGTCGGGATCGCCGGACTCGCGCCGAACATCTGGGTCGCGATCGCCTTCTTCGCCGTCGCCGGTGGCGCGGACATGGTCTCGGTGCTGTTCCGCTCGGTGATCTGGAACCAGACCATCCCCGACGAGATGCGCGGCCGGCTGGCCGGGATCGAGATGCTCTCGTACTCCCTCGGCCCGCTCGGTGGTCAGACCCGGTCCGGACTGGTCGCCGACCTGACCACCGTCCGTACTTCGATCGTCAGCGGCGGCGTGCTCTGCGTCGCCGGAGTGATCGCCACGTCGGTGTGGCTGCGCGACTTCTGGCGGTACGACGCCCGCACGGACGAGCACGCGGTCCGCGAACGCGAACTCCGCGCAGGCAGACCCTCGTGAACTAGAGTCGGGTCACCATGCGTATCCGTCCAGTCGCCGCATTCCTCGTAGTGTTCGCCCTCGCAGGCTGCAGTAGTCCGGGGAACGAGACAGCGCCGAACGTGCCGCCGCTCGTGTCGGTGAGCACCACCCCGACCGAGACGCCCTCGGAGACACCGTCGCCGACGCCGAGCGATCCGGCCAAGGTGGCGGACACCTTGTGCGTGCGGATGGACCAGACACTGGTGCAGACCACCCTCGCGGTCCCCGTGGTCACGATCCAGCCGAACGCGGTTCCGGCCGAGATCGGCCTGCCGACGTACGACATCTGCCAGCTGGCCCTGAGCACCAACCCGACCGGCCCGGTACTGCGCCTCGGCATCTCCGCCTTGCCCGCGACCAAGGCCGATCTCACAGCCGCACAGAAGGCGTACGCCGCCACCAAGGGGCAACCGTCGCAACCAATTGCCGTGGGGCAGGGTGGCTTCGTCACGAGCAAGTTCGCCGTCTTCCTGTTCAACGAGCGGCTGTACAAGGTCGAGGGGCCGGCCGCGACGCCGACGAAGTACGTGGCGTTGGCCCAGGAGGCGGCCCGGCAGGCTCCCGGCATCCCGGAAATGCCGCTGCTGATCACCAAGGAAGAGTGCAACCGCGGGACGGCAGCAGCCGCCACGGTGATGGGGACTCCCGCGACGATCCGGCGCGACAGCGAAACGGCCGCCGGTGATGTGGTGTGCGGCTGGATCACTGGGACCAGCGTGCTGTACTCGACCGCGCGCCGGGTGACCGGCGCGGCGCAGGCGATGACCGCGATCCGCAAGGCGCCCACCTCGCAGCCGGTCCCGCTGGGTGACGAGGGCTACATCGACACCGCGACCGGCCGCGGCACGCTGCGGGTCGGCAGCGACAAGATCGTCGATCTCGTCCCGCTCCCGGCCGGCAAGGTCAAGACGGACGACATGGTCGCCTTCGCCCTCGCGATCTCACCGCTCTACACCCGCTGAGCCTCTGTCAGGATCGGGGTGAGGTAGCCGACCAGGGCATTGGTGAGCTCGGTGATCCAGGTTTCGCGGGTCGCCTCGGGGGCGGAGACGACGGTGCCGAGCAGGGCGGCGAAGATCTGCGTGGCGACCGATGCTGCCGTCTCGACGCGGTCGGCCGGCAGGTCCGGGGCGCGGGCGGCGATCACCTCGGCGACCTTGCCGACGACCGCCTGGTGAAGTGCCCGGGCCGGCGCGGTGAGGTGTTCCGGGAGATCCGTACTGCTGAACAACGCCTTGAAACCGGGGTTCGCGAGGTTGACCTCGACCATCGGGCGGATCATCCGGTCGATCAGCTCGAGCAGCGGGAGGTGCGCGGCCGAGGGGTCGAAAGCCTTCTGGTGCGCGGCCTCGAGTTCCTTGCGGTAGCGCTCGGCGAGAGCATCCGCCAGGGCCTCCTTGTTGGCGAAGAACTGGTACAGGGTGCCGGGCGAGACGCCGGCCTGCCGGGCGATCGCATTCGTGGTCGCCTTCGCATAGCCGACCTCGGCGAACACCACCGCGGCAGCGTCGGTGAGCTCTTCCATCCGCCGCTGCCCGCGCGCCTGCCGGCGTGGTTCGTCGGGCATGCGGGCCACCTTTCCGTTGACAAACACGAGCACTTGCTCGTATTTTAATCAGACGCGAGCGATCACTCGCATTCCCATCCTAGGTCAACTCTGTGGGGACTTCGCCATGCCTGAAAACGCCGTCCTGCCCACGTCGTCGGAGACCGCGGGAGGCGGCGCCGAGCGGTTCGCGCGGCTGCTGGTCCGGCGCCGCCGGTGGGTGATCGCCCTGTCAGTGCTGTTGACCGCCGTGGTCCTGGCTGTCGGATCCGGGGCGCTCGGCGTGCTGTCGCTGTCGCGGATCGCAAGCCCCGGATCGGAGTCGGATCAGGCGCGGGGCATCCTCGCTGCCGAGTTCCAGACCGGACCGCCCAACCTGGTCTTCCTGATCGACGCCGGGGATCGCAGCGTCGACGATCCGGCCGTAGCGGCGGCCGGTGAGGAACTGACCAGGGCGATCGCCTCGAGCACCGGAGTGGCCGAGGCTGGCTCGTACTGGTCGAGAGGGGACAGCCCGGCACTCCGAAGCAAGGACGGGCAGCAGGCGCTGATCCTGGTCCGGGTGCCGGGCGAGGTGAACGAGGCGCGTGCCAGGGTTGGCGAACTGGCCGGGGAGTTCGCCGGGCAGCGCGGACTGATCGACGTACGGTCCGGCGGTCAGGACGAGGTGTTCCGTGAGATCGGCGCGCAGGCCCGGGAGGACTTCCTGCGGGCCGAGGTGATCGTGGTCCCGATGGTGCTGCTCCTGCTGATGCTGATCTACCGCCGGGTGAGCCTCGCCTTGATCACCCTGGGCGTCGGCATCTTCGCGATCGGCGGTGCCCTGACCGGCCTGCGGCTGATCGCGTCGTTCACCGAGGTCTCCACCTTCGCCGCGAACCTGGCCCTGGTGATGGGCATCGCGCTCGGCGTCGACTACTGCCTCTTCGTCATCGCGCGGTTCCGCGAGGAGCTCGCCACGGGCGCCGGCGTCGAGGACTCCGTCGTCACCGCCGTACGGACTGCCGGCCGGACGGTCTTCTTCAGTGGCTTGACCGTAGCGACCTCGTTGCTCGCGCTGTTGCTGTTCCCGCTGTCCTTCCTGCGCTCCTTCGGCTACGCGGGCGCCCTCGTGGTGTTCGCGGCGTTGGTGGGATCGCTCGTGATATTGCCCGCGGTGTTGGCGATGCTGGGACAACGTGCTGCCGGGCGAGTGACGAACAGCGCGGTCGAGCATGGTTGGTGGTTCCGCATTGCTCGCCTGGTGATGCGACGACCGCTGCTCACGGGCGGCGCAGTACTGGCGGTCGTCTTGTTGCTGTCGGCACCTGCTCTTGGGTTGCGGTTCGGGTTGCCTGATGCACGGATCCTGCCTGCTGAGGCGTCCAGCAGGATCACCGCGGACGAGATTCGCTCCAACTTCGGCCAGGAGGAGTCCGACGCGTTGTATCTGGTCGCACCGCTGGCCGGCGACCTGTCCGGGTTGACCTCGTACGCCGGGAGGTTGTCCGAGGTCGAGGGGATCGCGCAGGTGGACTCGGCAGCCGGGGTCTTCGTCGATGGACGCCAGGTGATTCCGCCTGGTGAGGATCGCTTCACCCGCGACGGTGGTACCTACCTGACAGCCACGCCGACGCAGAGCATGCTCGAGGGGAATCTCGGTGACCTGGTGGATCGCGTGCGGGCCGTGCAAGCGCCGTACGACGTGATGATCGGTGGGAGTCCGGCCGAGATGCTGGACTGGCGGGCGAGCCTGACCGAGCGGATCCCGTTGGTGCTGGGCCTGATCCTGCTGCTCAGCTTCGGGGTGCTCTATCTCGCGACGGGCAGTGTGCTGCTGCCGTTGAAGGCGACAGTGCTGAACCTGCTCAGTCTCGGGGTGATGTTCGGCGTGATGGTCTGGGTGTTCCAGCAGGGTCATCTGTCGGGGGTGCTCGGTTTCACGCCGACCGGGGTACTGGAAGCGAGCATGCCGCTGCTGATGTTCTGCATCGTGTACGGGCTGTCGATGGATTACGAGGTGTTCATCGTGTCCCGGATCCGTGAGGAGTATCTGCGGACAGGCGACAGTTCGCTCGCGGTGGCGACCGGCCTGCAACGAACGGCGCCGCTGGTCAGCACCGCGGCCACCGTGCTCGCGCTGTCGTTCGCCGTGTACGCGACCGGCGGGGTGGTCTACCTCAAGATGATCGGGGTCGGGATGGCCGTCGCGGTCCTGGTCGATGCCACGTTGATCCGCGGTGTTCTGCTGCCGGCGTTCATGAAACTGGCCGGCCGCGCGAACTGGTGGACGCCGACTGTCAGACTCGGGCTTCCAGCAGTCCGCCGAGAATCGCGACAGCCTCAGTGAGTTCGGTGGGGGTGCGGGCGGCGTAGCCGAGGACGAGGCCGGGTGGTTGGGGGAGTTGGCAGTGCCAGCTGAGGGGTTGGGTCTTCACCCCGTGCTCGAGGGCGGCGGCGGCCAGTTCGACGTCGTCCAGCGACAGGTCGTCGAAGGTGATCGTGAGGTGCAGGCCGGCGGCGGCTCCGTGGACGGTCGCCTTGGGCAGATAGTTGCCGAGGGCATCGATTATTGCGTCGCGCCGCTGCCGGTGGCGACGCCGGACGAAGCGCAACTGCCGTTCCAGTTCGCCGGATTCCATCAGTTGCGCGATCACCAGTTGGGGCAGGGCCGCGTTGCCCAGGTCGGCCAGGCGTTTCGCGTTCACCAGCGCGTTCTTGTACTGCGCGGGCGCCAGCATCCAGCCGATCCGCAGCGCCGGCGCGAGCAACTTGGAGATGCTCCCGGCGTAGATCACGTGGTCCGACATCATCGCCCGCAAGGCCGGAACCGGCGGCCGGTCGTACCGGTGCTCCGCGTCGTAGTCGTCCTCGACGATCAACCCGCCCTCGGCAGCCCACTGCATCAACTCCCGCCGCCGCTCCCCATCCAGTACTGCGCCCATCGGGAACTGGTGTGCCGGTGTCACCATCACCGCACGGGCACCGGACTCCCGCAGTTCGTCGACCCGGAGGCCGTCGGAGTCGACGTGGACCGGGGGTGTCGCCATTCCCCAGTTCTGCAGGTGCTGCCGGGATCCGAGTGAGCCGGGGTCCTCGACGGCCACCTCGGTGATGCCTTCGCGCAGCAGGACCTGCGAGATCAGCCCGATCGCCTGGGCGACCCCGGCGACGATGATGAGGTCGTCGGGATCCGCCTTGATGCCACGGTTGCGCGCGAGCCAGGTCGCGACGGCCAGCCGCAGCGCCTGGGTACCGGCGGGGTTGCCGTAACCGAACGCGGAGGCCGACAGGTCTGCCAGTACCGAACGCTCAGCCTTGAGCCAGGCGGCCCGCGGAAACGAGGCAAGATCCGGGACTCCCGGCGTGAGATCGATCCGCGCCGGCGCAGCCCGCATCACATCGAACACCTCCAACCCAGGCACCCCCACCAACACCCCCCGCCCAGCACCCGCACTCGCTCCCGCCCTCATCCCTGCGACCGCCCCCACCTCAGCACCCGCCCCCACCTCAGCACCCGCTCCCGCCGCCGCACCCGCTCTCGCCTTAGTACCTGCGCCTTCCTTCCCTTTTGCTGCAGTAGCGCGGAAGCGCGACTGTGCTGGTTGTGTGCCGATGGGCGCCGCGACGACGACGGTGCCGGCTCGGCCTCGGCCGATGATGTGGCCGTCTTCGGTCAGGCGTTGGTAGGCCTCGGTGACGATGCCGCGGGAGACCTGCAGTTCGGCCGCGAGGACGCGGGTGGCGGGGAGGCGACTGCCGAGTGGGAGGCGGCCGTCCGAGATTGCCGCCCGGAGTCGCCCGGCCAGCCAATCGGCCAAGCCGCCGGCTGGTGCCTCCGAGACGTTCAACTGCAGGAAGTCCGCGCCACTTGCACTAATGGACCGGCCAATATCGCCTGGATTGGACCTGTTCATTGGACCATTGTGGCCGCACCTTGGAGGTATGGGAACTGACTACGTCCACGGATACACCGCCGACGAGACCCGGCGATTGAGCGACCAGGCGAAGACCCTGGCGGACCTGCTGCACGGCGGCACGCAGTACGAGTCCGGCAGCCGCGTACTGGAGGTCGGGTGCGGGGTGGGTGCACAAACGGTTCAGCTGGTGACCCGGAGCCCGGGGATCGAGCTGGTCGCCGTCGACATCTCTGAGGAGTCGTTGGCCGCAGCGAAGGCGCGGGTGGCGGCCGAGGCGCCCGATGCCCGGGTCGAGTGGCATCACGGAGATCTGTTCGAACTGCCGTTCGCGGATGGGACGTTCGACCACCTGTTCCTGTGCTTCGTGCTGGAGCATCTGCCAGAGCCACAGAAGGCGCTCGCCATGCTTCAGCGATTGCTGCGGCCGGGTGGGTCGATCACGGTGATCGAGGGCGATCACGAGTCGGCGTTCTTCCACCCACGCAGTACCGAGGCGCAGAAACTCATCGACTGCCTGGTCGATCTGCAGGCGGCGGCTGGTGGTGACGCGTTGATCGGACGTCGGTTGCAGCCCTTGCTCAAGGACGCCGGCTTCCTCGACACCACGGCGCGGCCTTTGACCGTCTACGCCGACGAGACGTTGCCGCACCTGGTCGACGGCTTCACCCGGAAGACCTTCATCGCGATGGTCGAGTCGGTCCGGGAGCGATCCTTCGCCCTGGGGCTGCGCACCGCGGCCCAGTGGCAGCAGGGGATCCGCGAGCTCGAGCGGTCCGCCGAACCCGGCGGCACCTTTCACTACACCTTCTTCAAGGCCGTCGCCCTCACTCCGAAGGGAACCTGATCATGTCTCTGATCCTGTTGATTCTGCTGATTGCCCTGCTCGTCGCGGCGCTGGAAAGAAACAGCCGCCGGCAGTTCTCTCCGAGAGACCCGTACGCCGGGAGTCGTGCCGGCCGGGATCGTGATCTCGAGCGGGTCGCGGCCGATCTCCGAGCCGCGGCCGACCGCAAATCTTGATGATCAGCAGACTGGGACAGGTTGACCGCTGCTGGTAGACAGAGGGGTATGCCCCCGACCGAGCAGCTGGAGATCGAGACCAAGTACGACGTCGACGAGCACGCCATTCTGCCGGCGCTGCACGAGCTCCCAGGGGTCGCGAGCGTTGCGCAACCGGTCGAGCTGGACCTGGAGGCCGTCTACTTCGACACCGCCGACCTGGACCTCGCTGTCGCGAAGGTGACGCTGCGCCGGCGAACGGGCGGCGAGGACGACGGCTGGCACGTGAAGCTGCCGGTGTCGGCCGGGAAGCGGCTGGAGATCCAGCACCCGCTCGGCCGCGCGGTCCGGAAGGTCCCGATCCAGGTGGTGCGCGCGGTTCGGGTCCATGTCCGCGACAACGAGCTGGTGCCCGTCGTGTCGCTGAAAACCCGGCGGATCGTGCACCGACTGTTGGATGCCGACGGCGAGGTCCTAGCGGAGCTCGCCGACGACCACGTCACGGCCGAGTCCGAGGACGGCAAACCGGACAGCTGGCGGGAGTGGGAGATCGAGCTCGTCAACGGAGAGCCCGACCTGCTCGAAGCGGCCGAGCCTCTGCTGCGTGCGGCTGGCGCGGTACCGGCGTCAGGACCGAGCAAGCTCGCCCGGGCGCTCGGCGACCGGATACCTGTCGCTGAGGAACGGTCGCTGCCGAAGAAGCCGACCACCGCGGACCTGTTCCGCGCGTACGCCGGTGCGCAGGTGACCGCGATCCACCAGCGCGACCCCGAAGTACGGCGAGATCTGCCCGACGCGGTCCACAAGATGCGGGTGGCGACTCGTCGGCTCCGCTCTGCCCTCGCGACCTACCGGCCGGTGGTGGATCGGGAGGCCGGGGACGAGATCCGCGCGGAGCTGAAGTGGTTCGCCGGTGAGCTCGGGGGCGCCCGGGATGCCGAGGTCCTGCGCGAGCACTTCCAGACCGCTGTGGCCGAGCAGCCGGTCGAGCTGGTGATGGGCCGGGTCGCCGGTGCGATCGACGACCATTTGCGCAAGGTCTACAAGGCGGCCCGGGTGGAGGCGCTCGCGGCGCTCGAGAGCGAGCGGTACTTCCGGCTGCTGGACTCCCTCGACGAGCTGGTCGCGAACCCGCCGCTGGTGGAGGACGCCGATCGGAAGGCGTCCAAGCAGGTTCCCGAGCTCCTGGACCACGACTGGAAGCGGATGAGCAAGGCGGTCCACCGGATGGAGAACGCGGAGGACCGGACCGAGCAGGACCACGAACTGCACGAGGTCCGCAAGGCCGCGAAACGTCTCCGGTACGCCGCGGAGTCCGCCGAACCCGTCCTCGGTGGACAAGCGAGCGACCTGGTGTCCCGGGCCGAACAGATCCAGGAGGTCCTCGGCGACCACCAGGACAGCGTTGTCGCTCGCGAGCTCCTCCGCGAACTCGCAGTACAGGTCCATCTCTCCGGCGGCAACGCCTTCACCTTCGGTCGGCTGCATGCGGCCGAGGAACAACGCTCCAACGAGTCGCTCGAGGCCTTCCTCGAGCTGTGGCCGACCCTGAAACTCAGCTGATCCAAGGCGGGACGCCACGGTCGGCGGCCTCACCGGGCACGCTGACCTTGGCGGTGCCGTGACCCGCGACCAAAGCGACGAAGTCCGGGCCCGCAGTAATCCTGCGGGTCACGCCGGCCGGGAAGACGACGGTCGCGCCTTCTTTCAGTTCGAGCGTGTCGGCGCCGAGCTCGACTGACCCGACGCCTGCCAGCACCGTCCAGATCTGTTCGCTGTCGAAGACGTGCAGCGGCCCCTGCGCGCCTTCCTTCATCTCCACCCGCCACAGACTCAGCCCTTCGCTGCCCTGCGTGGGCGATGCATACGTCGTCATCACGGCGTTGGGGGTCTCCGTCACTCGGTACATTGCAGGCTCCTCCTTGATCGTCAACCTGGTTGTCGAAATAGTACACCGGGTTGTCGATCTGTCCAGGGGTCCGGGAGGATGCGGGGATGGATCGCTTCGGATTCGAGTTGCCGCTGCTCCTGGCCGGGGCGTTCCGTCAGCTGATCGACGAACTGCACCGGCGGCTGGCGGAGCGCGGTCACCCGGACCTGCGCCCGGCGTACGGGTTCGCTCTCCAGGCGATCGGCCCGGACGGCGCGACCATGTCCGAGGTCGGACGCCGGCTCGGGGTCTCCAAACAGGCCGCGACCAAGACCGTCGCCAAACTCGCGGACCTCGGCTACGTCGCGCGAACCGCCGACCCCGACGACGCCCGCGCGGTCCTGGTCACCATCACCCGCCGCGGCCAGGAATCTCTGAACACCTCCGCCGAGATCTTCGAGGACCTCCGGCGCGAGTGGATCACCGAGCTGGGCGCGGACCGCGTCACCGCCCTCGAAGACGACCTCGCGACCATGGTCACCCGGGGCCCCGCGGTCCACCTCGGCGACCTCCCCGGCTGGTTGCGCTAGGCAACGGCTTTCACTGCGCGCGGCAGACCCGCGTAGAACGAGCTTGTTCGCGCGGCGTACCACATGGGACGTAGGCGACGGTACGCCGCAGGCGCCGGATAGTTGTCGCCAGCAACTGCATCAATCAACGGCTGGTACGCCGGTTCGCAGGCGCTCGTGATTCCCCAGTGCCCGGGGGCTGCGGTTGCGCCGAGCAAGGTGATCCTGTGGACAACTCTTGCGGTCATTTCGCCTGCTTTGCCGGGTTGTGGACGGGTGGGTTGACAATCGGGTGGTGCGTCGGGAGGTGGTGGTTGGCGTCGCTGTGTCGCTGCGTTGGTGCTGTGGTTGCGGGGCGGCATGGGCGATGAGGTTGCGCCCTGCGCATTGGGGCTGTGGTTGCGCGGTCTCCGCTGCGGGAGCGTGCTAGTCGCCGTGGTGGGTGTCAAGGGCGCCTTTGGCGTCGCCTTCGGCGATCGAACAAGTTCGACCCTTGACACCCACCACGGCGACCAGGGAAGGACGCAGCTGCGCGGATCCGCGCTGACGTATGAGCCGCATCGGGGGATTCCGACCGGCCCGTGTGGTCGCTGGCGCGGACGGCTGAGCTGGGTTCCGGTGATTCCGTCCGCGCCGGTGGTCCGTGCGGGGTGTTCGCCTTCGCCGGTGGATCCGTCGGCCCGGGTGGCGCCGCGTCTTGGGGGTGCCCATCACCCACGCATACACAACCTGTCCGGCAATCGCTTTCCCGCGTGGGGTGGCGGGTTCTGTAGGTCTGGGTGATGGGTCGCGCTGCAGATCGTGGCGCGGACTCGTCGACTGGCGGCTTGTGCGCCCGATAGCGGCTTACTCGGCGCTATCGGTCGAACAACCTGCTATCGGCGAGTGGCTCGGCGGATCGGCTGCCGGGCCGTTGGACCGATGGCGGCTTGTAGGGCGGTATCGGTCCAGCAGCGTGCTATCGGTCGGCGCGGTTCCCCGGCTGGTCCGCCTGGTGGTGTGCGCGGACCGTCAGGTGGTGCGCCGGGGTTGCCCGGAGTGGGAACGGACGCCGAGGGCTGTCGCAAGGGGGCGGGTTGTGGTGAGTGTGGGCACTGTGCCGCCGGCAATCGATTGCCAGCGGCCGGGTTCTCACGGTCGTCGACCCGGTCGTCGCAGTCGGCGAGTTTCGGGGCTCGCGGGGGCTCGGGGGTGTGTTGTGGCGGAGGTTGACCACTGAGATTGCGGGTTACCACCTGAGATTCTCGGGGGTCAACCCGCAATCTCAGTGGGTAACCCCCTCCAGGCTGTCGGCTGGCCTCGCGGAATCACCCAAACGGTGGCCTCACCCAATCACCTTGGGCGCTGGCCGCACGGCTTCACCTGACGGTCGCCTCACCGAATCGCTTGCGCGGCGGCCCTCAGGGGATCACCTGGACCGTGGCCGTTCTTCCCAGCGGCTCCGGGATGGCTGCGCTCTTTCCCCTGGTCGGGGTGGGGTGTGTCAAGGGTCGAACTTGTTCGATCGCCGAAGGCGACGCCAAAGGCGCCCTTGAGACAGCTCGCCTCGACTAGCAGAATCCCGCGGCCCGGCGACGCGAACCACATTCCCTACCGGCACGCGAACTGCCCACACCTACACACCCGCGACAACTTGGACCTGGATCCGCGAACCATACGGATGTCAACCCAACCGTCCACAGCCCGTCAAAAGCAGGCGAATGATCCCAACGGTTCCAGGGCTGTCCACAGGATCACCGGTATGCGACGTACCGGGGTACCGGCGTTGGCGTGCGGGTGCGCTGGTTGCGTTAGGCAACGGGCAGGAGAAGACGGGCCCGGCCTGGGGGATTCGGGCCCGTCTGGGTGGGGGTGGTGCTGTCAGGCAGGTCCGCGGGAACGCAGCAGGGCCTGCCTGACAGGTTTGGTGGTGGGCGTCTAGTGCTTGACCGCCTTCTCGGCGCCCGCTCCGGTCAGGGAGCGGACCTCCATCTCGGCGAACTTGTCGACGTTGGTGCCTTCCCGGCTGGTGACCGTGCCGAGCCAGCCGAGCACGAAGGCCAGCGGGATCGAGACGATGCCGGGGTTGTCGAGCGGGAACCAGTGGAAGTCGATCCCGGCGTCGGTGATCATCGACAGGCTGGCGCCGGTCTTGGCGTCGGTCTTGCCGGAGACGACCGGGGAGAACGCGATCAGGATGATCGCGGACCCAAGACCGCCGTAGATGCTCCAGAGTGCGCCGCGGGTGTTGAAGCGCCGCCAGAACAGCGAGTACAGGATCGTCGGCAGGTTCGCGCTGGCTGCCACCGCGAAGGCGAGAGCCACCAGGAAGGCGATGTTCTGGCCGTTGGCGAAGATGCCGCCGACGATCGCGACGACGCCGATCACCAGCACGGTGATCCGGGCCACCTTGACCTCGCCGGTGCCGCTGAGCTGGCCCTTCTTGATCACCGAGCCGTAGATGTCATGCGCGAACGAGGTGCTCGCGGTGATCGTCAGGCCCGCTACCACCGCCAGGATGGTGGCGAAGGCGACCGCGGAGATCAACCCCAGCAGGAGTTCCCCGCCCAGCTCGAAGGCGAGCAATGGGGCGGCCGAGTTCGCCTTGCCCGGTGCGGCCCGGATCACGTCGGGACCCACCAGCGCCGCGGCGCCGTACCCGAGCACCAGCGTGAACAGGTAGAAGATGCCGATGATCCAGATGGCCCAGGTCACGCTGCGACGCGCTTCCTTCGAGGTCGGAACGGTGTAGAAGCGCGTCAACACGTGCGGCAACCCTGCCGTCCCCAGCACCAGGGCCAGGGCGAGCGAGATGAAGTCGAGTTTGCTGATCCCCGTCGCGCCGTACTGCAGTCCCGGATCGAGCAGCCTTTCGCCGGCGGCCGGGCTCTTGTCCACCGCTGCGCCGAGAAGCGAGGACAGGTTGAAGCTGTACTTCGCCAGTACCCACAGCGTCATCACACCGGCACCGATCACCAGCAGCACAGCCTTGATGATCTGGACCCAGGTGGTGCCCTTCATGCCACCGACCAGCACGTAGGTGATCATGATCAGGCCGACGACCGCGATCACGAGATTCTGTCCGGCCCTGCTGTGGATGCCCAGCAGCAGTGCGACCAGGCCGCCCGCGCCGGCCATCTGCGCCAGCAGGTAGAAGAAGCAGACTCCCAGCGTTGAGATCGCGGCCGCCATCCGGACCGGCCGCTCCTTGAGCCGGAACGACAGCACGTCGGCCATCGTGAACCGGCCCGTGTTCCGGATCAGTTCGGCGACCAGCAGCAGCGCCACCAGCCAGGCGACCAGGAAGCCGATCGAGTAGAGGAACCCGTCGTAGCCGTTGGTCGCGATCGCGCCGGCGATCCCGAGGAACGAGGCGGCGGACAGGTAGTCGCCGGAGATCGCGATGCCGTTCTGCGGGCCGGTGAAGTTCCGGCCGGCCGCGTAGTAGTCGGCCGCGGTCTTGTTGTTGCGCGAGGCCCGGATCACGATCGCCAGGGTGGCCGCCACGAACAGCGCGAAGATCAGGATGTTGACCGTTGGGTTGCCGACGTCGCTTGCCAACGGCACCAGGAGAGGCGCGCTCACTGGTCAACTCCCTCGATCAGCTCGCGCATCTGCGCGGCGGGCGGGTCGATCTCGCGGTTGGCCCAGCGGACATAGATCATCGTGATCGCGAAGGTCGAGACGAACTGTCCCAGCCCGAACAGCAGCGCGACGTTGATGTTGCCGAAGACCCGCTGCGACATGAAGTCATGGGCATAGTCGGCGAGCAGGACATAGAGGAAGTACCAGGCCAGGAACAGGCCGGTCATCGGGAACACGAAGCGCCGGAACCGGCGACGCAGTTCGGAGAAGTCCGGGGACAGCTGGACGTCTCGGTACGTCGTGAGTTCCGGATCGCCGTCCGCTCGTCGCGTTTCGCTCATCGCGGGGACCTCCAGACATGATCGGGCCGGGCGGAGTCCGGCGCGTTTGCTGGTCGTACTGTGGTCCAGCTCACGCCCGCCCCGACAGCTCTGGCCGGCCACGAGCGCCCAGCGGCCCGCACCTTTCGACCGGCGGAGCACCGGCCTGCGACGAGCGGTAGGAACCGCACGACGAGCGGATCAGGGCCGGGAGAATCCCCGATCGACGTCAACGGCCTCGGGCGTGTGCAGGCGGACCATGCTGCGTGCGGTGCCGGCCGGGATCTTGTCCGGCGTCAGCTTCGACACCACGATCACGGTGAGGAAGGCGAGCGGCATCGTCCAGGCCGCCGGCTGCCCGACCAGCGCGCCGGCCCAGCCACCGGCAGGTGGCCCGATCACATTCACCAGTACTGCGGCGATCGCCGCGACTCCGCCTACCACCAGTCCCGCCGCCGCGCCCACGGTCGACATCCTGCGCCACCAGATCCCCAACACCAGCAGGGGACAGAAGGTCGACGCCGCCACCGCGAACGCGAGGCCCACGGTGTCCGCGAGACTCAGAGAACCCGTCAGATTCCACGCTAGATAGGGCACTGCGATCGCCAGCAGGGCAGCGATCCGGAAGCTGTTCACGGCCAGGTAGTCCCCACCGGTCAACCGATGCAACCTGCTCCGCAACAGGTCCTGGTCGATCACACCGGCGATGGCGACGGTCAATCCGGACGAGGTCGACAGGAAGGCCGCGAACGCACCCGCTGCCACCAACGCCCCGAGCAGATCCCCTGCCGTACCAGGGAAAATCCGGCCCGGCAGCTCAAGTACCACGGTATCTGCCGCCCCCGCGATCAACTCGGGCGCGAAGGATCGCCCCAGTACGGCGTACAGGGGTGGGAACAGGTAGAACGTGCCGAGCAGAGCCAGTACTACGACAGTCGTGCGCCGGGCGGCTCGTCCGTCCGGGTTCGTGTAGAACCGGACCAGGACATGCGGCAGACCCATCGTCCCGAAACAAAGGGCCAACAGCAACGAATACGTCGCGTACAGCGGATGGTCTCGCCCGTCGGCCCGGGACAACGGCTGGGCCCACTCAGAACCGGCCCCCTGCAGGGAGTCCAGTACTCCGACCGGGTGGTCCATCGAACGCCACGAGATCAGGATGATGAAGATCGGCGCGGCCAGAGCCGTCAGCTTCAGCCAGTACTGGAACGCCTGCACGAAGGTGATCGAGCGCATCCCACCGGCGGCCACGTTGATCACGACGATGACCGCGACGACAGCGGCTCCGACTTCCGGCGGAGCCCCGGTCACCGTCTCGACCGTGAGGCCCGCGCCGCGGAGTTGCGGCAGTAGGTAGAGCGTGCCGATCCCGACCACGAGACCTGAACAGATCCGCCGGACCACGGTGGATTCGAACCGGGCCTCGGCGAAGTCGGGCAGGGTGTAGGCCCCGGATCGGCGGAGAGGCGCGGCGATCAGCACCAGCAGCATCAGGTACCCGACGGTGTAGCCGACAGAGAACCACAGCATGTCGGCGCCGTTCACCAGTGCCAGCCCGGCGATGCCGAGGAAACTTGCCGCCGACAAGTATTCGCCACTGATCGCCGACGCGTTCCAGCGTGGCGTCACCGCGCGGCTGGCGACGTAGAAATCACTGGTGGTACGGGAGATCCGCAACCCGAACAGGCCGATCGAGATGGTTGCCACGATCACCAATCCGATCGCGGTCAAGCTCATGGCCGGGGACATCTATTTCCGCCCGACGAATTCGGTGAACTCGGCCTCGATGCGTTCGGCGTTGCGGACGTAGATCCGGGCGGCGATGTAGACCACCGGATAGATCACGATGCCGAGCAGCAACCACGGCAGCGGGAGGCCGAGCACGATCACGGTGCGGGTCGCCGGGACCAGGAAGAACAGCAGCGGCAGACTTCCGAGCAGAACCACTGCCGCGCCGATCACGCCGAGCGCCAGCCGGAGCTGGGACTGGATCAGCGAGTTCATGTAGACCTCGCCGACCCGGGTCTGTTCGTCGATCTCCCGGGTGCCCGCATGGCTGATCGGGCGACGGGCCGCGCTGGTCCTCGGGCTGGTCACCCGGATCCGTCGAGGACCTTCCGGGGTGGTCATCCTCGGAGTGAGGTCGAGCGGACCAGCAGGTCGCGCAGTTCGCGGGTGTGCCGGCGGCTGACCGGCAACCAGTCGTCCCCGACCCGGACGGCACACCGCCCGCCGTCCACCCGCATCTCGTCGACGTGGGCGAGGGCGACCAGCGTGCTGCGATGGATCCTGGTGAAGCCCGCGTCGCGCCAGCGTTCCTCCAGGGTGCTGAGCGGGACCCGGACCAGGTGCGAGTTCTGGCCGGTATGGAGTCGCGCGTAGTCACCCTGCGCCTCGACGTACCGGACCGTGGAGCGCTGGACGAACCTGGTCACGCCGGCCAGCTCGACCGGAATCACCTCGTCGTCGTGGTCTTCGACGCCCGGCTGGGGTGCAACACCGGCAGTGACGACCCGGCGTACCGCCTCGGACAGGCGTTCGGCCCGGACCGGTTTCATCACGTAGTCGGTCGCGTCCAGGTCGAAGGCGGCCACCGCGTGCTCGTCGTACGCGGTGACGAAGACGATCTGCGGGCGGCTGACGAACTTGGACAGCACCTTGGCCAGATCGAGCCCGTCCAGGCCGGGCATCTTGATGTCGCAGAACACCACGTCGAGATCGGCCGCCTGCAGGATCTTCAGCGCATCCGGCCCGTTCGAGGCGGTCCGGATCTCCCCGATCCGCGGGTCCATCTTCAGCAGATAGACCAGCTCAGCCAGCGCCGGCTCCTCGTCATCAGCGACGAGCGCGCGCAGCGGAGAGTCAGTCATGGGGCACACACTAAGCCGACGCGTGCACCCCTGAGGAGTATTTGGGCACCCTGAAGCTCACCTTCGTGCCGGCCTCCAGGGCCGTCTCGACCACGAGACCGTAGGCGTCGCCGTAGACCTGCCGGAGTCTCGCGTCGACATTGCCGAGCCCGACGGAGTCGCCGGCCGCCTCGCCGGCCAGCGCTGCCCGGATCACCTCGGGGTCGCTGCCGGCCCCGTCGTCCTCCACGCTGATCTCCGCCTCGGAGCCACGGTCCAGCGCGCGGATGGTGATCCGCCCGACCCCGGTGGTCCCTTCCAGCCCATGCCGTACGGCGTTCTCCACCAGCGGCTGGACCACCAGGAAGGGGATCGCCACCGACAGCACCTCGGGCGCGATCAGCAGGGACACCGTCAGCCGCTCGCCGAACCGCGCCTGCTCCAGCACCAGGTACCGCTCCACATTGCGCAGCTCGTCGGCCAGCGTGGTGAACTCGCCACCGCGGCGAAGCGCATACCGGGAGAAGTCGGCGAACTCGAGCAGCAGCTCCCGGGCGCGCTCCGGATCGGTCCGGACGAAGGAGGCGATCGCTGCGAGCGCGTTGTAGATGAAGTGCGGGCTGATCTGGGCCCGGAGTGCCCGTAGTTCGGCCTCCATCGCGCGGGTGCGCTCCTTGTTGAGCTCGGCCAGCTCCACCTGACCAGAGACCCAGCGGGCCACCTCTTCCGTCGCCCGGACGAGTGCGGCTGACGACCGCGGGCTGTAGGCGACCAGCACAGCCACTACGCGCTCTTCCGTGACGATCGGAGCCACTACCGCAGTACGGACCGGGCACTGGGGATCACTGCAGGCCACATCATGAGCACCCAGTACTGCGGTACGCCCCGTGCGCAGTGTGGTTGCCGCGATGGCCTTGGCGTCCACCCGGTGAGTGCTCTCGTACTGACCGCCGATGCCGTCCCAGGCGAGTACGCCGGTGGAGTCGCAGATCGCGATGGCCGCAGTACCGAGGAGGTCTCGGAGATGTTTGCTGGCCTTGCCCGCAGCAGCCGGGGTCAGGCCCTCACGCAGGCTCGGCGTGGCCAGCGAGGCCGTATGCAGGGTGGCATACGTCGCCTTGTCAGCCGGAGTCCCGAAATGCTTCCGCCGCCGCGCGAACATGTCCCGACGGTAACCGTTCAGACCTCGGACCGCGGCCTGAAGGCCTCGAGTGCCTCGATGTCGGAGTAGTTCGAGCGCAGGTACTCGTCCGCCCAGACCTCCCGACCGGGGTAGGAGGACTCCCGGACGATCTGGTCGGCGGCGGCCTCCGCGTCGAGCGCAGTACGGCGCAACTCGACTCCGGCCGGGGTCAGGAGAGCCCAGCTCGGCCCGGGCGCGCCGTACGGCATGCCGACGCTGCCGGCGTTCACCACCAGCCGCCGGTCGACCTGCCGCGCGAACGGCATGTGCGTGTGCCCGCACACCACCGTCCTGACTTCCTCCGGTACGCCGCTGAGCACGTCCGCCCACCTGGAGATCGGGCTGTCCACCAGCACCACCTCCTCGTCATCGCGCGGCGTCGCATGACAGAAGAGCGTGTCGCCCAGAGTCACGGTGGTCGGCAGACCGGCCAGCAACTCCATCTGATCCGGCCGCACCTCACCCGCCGCCCACGGACAAACCTCATCCGGCGGCGTCCCCGCGAACTCACCCCGAGCCATCGCGACCAACTCGCGATCCGCATTCCCCCGCACCCAGACGGCCCGTTCCCCCAACCCCACCAGCAAATCCAACGTCTCCACCGGCTGCGGCCCACTCGCGATGTCCCCAGCCAGCACGATCAAGTCGGCACCCACCACGTCCGGCTCAGCCAACACCGCCACCAAGGCAGGCAAAACCCCATGAACATCCGCCAGCACCACAACCCGTTCAGCCGTCATGGCCACCAGTCTCACGCCCGACGCCCCGCCTGCGCCCAAGCCTTCGCTAGCAGCAGACGAATCAGCGGGCGAGTTTGACGGCCTTGGTGGTGAGGGGGATGGCGACCTCGCAGCCGCCGGTGGTGACGTTGCAGCGGATCACGCCTCGCGGAGTTTCCGGGCCGCCGTCGGCGATGATGAGGAAGTGCTGGTCGTCCTCGACCACGGTCTCGAGGAACGACGGGCCGCCGCCCCACTCCCGCAGCAGCTTGCCCGTCTTGGCGTCCAGCGCAGCCACCTCCAGCGGTGAATAGCCGTCCCCGTACGCCGGTCCGCCGACCGCGATCGATCCGTTCGGGGTGAAACCGGTGACCTGATTCTCGCAGGTCCGCCAGAGCTGCTTGCCGACGTCGATCGTGTTGATGGTCGAGCAGGTGCCGTAGTCGCCCTGGACGTTCTTCGAGGCGGCGAGCCTGCCGTCGCGGGTGACGGCCGTCGGGGAATTGATCGTTTTGGTGTGGGTGGCTTCGGTCGCGCCCGGTGTCCAGGTGTAGA
>Ga0193717_1000178_pt1 | contig 53104 bp, 62 predicted proteins | sample U2c2metaG_FD_145900 | JGI IMG/M metagenome (GOLD analysis project Ga0193717, IMG submission 145900) | Soil microbial communities from a riparian zone of the East river system, Colorado, United States - U2c2 | ecosystem: Environmental > Terrestrial > Soil > Riparian zone | place: USA: East River... | reverse complement strand
GTCACTTTTTTAATCGTTTTGTGCTGCAGACGCTTTATTTCATCATCGTGACCAGTAAATTGCTTGCTACTTTCTAGGAATTCTTGGTTAAGCACCCAAACACGGTTAAGGAAACGGTAAATTCCGGCGATTCCACGCGAGTCCCATGGTGCATCAAGCTCGATCGGCCCCATGAACAACACATAGGTGCGGAGTGCATCGGCACCGTAACCCTGGTCGATAATGTCAAGCGGATCAATGACATTCCCCAGGCTCTTGCTCATTTTGCGACCGTCTTCGGCATTAATATAGCCATGGTAGACAAGTTTCTTGACCGGTTCACGGAAATTCGTTAGCCCCATGTCTTTGAACACATGCGTCCAAAAACGAACGTATAGTAAATGGGCTACCGCGTGATCGCCACCTACGTAATAATCAACAGGTGACCAGTAATTGGCTTTTTCAGGATTCCACGCTTGTTTGTCATTGTGTGGATCAGCATAACGCAAAAGATACCAGCTGCTACATGCATAGCCATCCATCGTATCGGTCTCGCGCTCGGCAGGACCGCCACAGGTTGGACAGACGGTGTTCACCCAGTCTGTTACACCGGCAAGTGTTGATTTGCCATCACCTTTTGGCGCGAAATCTTTTAGTTCTGGTAGCACCACAGGTAATTGATCCTCCGGAACGGGAACAGCACCGTGTTCGGGACAGTGAATAATCGGGATAGGTGCACCCCAATAGCGCTGACGACTAATAAGCCAGTCGCGCATTTTGTAGGTAACTTTGCTTTTGCCCCTACTCTCTTGCTCTAGCCAGGCAACGATCTCTTCGCGAGCTTCGCTACTTTCCATACCATCAAACGTTCCGCTGTTAATAAGTGGGCCTTCGCCGTGGTATATTCCTATTTCTTCGTCAGATTCAGGTTTTTCAATAACTTCAACGATTGGAAGATTGAATTTTTCTGCAAACGCAAAGTCGCGCTCATCATGTGCTGGTACCGCCATAACTGCACCCGTTCCATAGCCAGCAAGTACGTAATCGGCGATCCAAATAGGCACTTTTTCACCTGTTGTCGGGTTAATTGCATAGCTTCCCGTGAAGACGCCTGTTTTATCTTTACTATCGGTCATGCGCTCGATTTCGGATTTTTTAACAGACTCGGTAATATACTTCTCAACTGATTCTTTAAATTCACTTGCTGCAAGTTTTTTAGCGAGCTCGTGTTCGGGTGCAAGGACAACAAACGTCGCACCAAAAATCGTATCTGGTCGAGTTGAAAAAACAGTGATTATATCTTTCGTATCGTCAACCACAAATTCAATTTCGGCACCTTGAGAACGGCCAATCCAGTTTGTTTGAGCAGTTTTAATCTTTTGTGGCCAGTCTAAATCTTCGATTTCATCTAAAAGCGCGTCAGCATAATCCGTGATCTTGAAGAACCATTGGTTCATGGATTTTTTGATAACTTCGCTGCCACAACGCCAGCATTTGCCACCTTCGACTTGTTCGTTTGCGAGTACTGTTTTATCTACCGGACACCACCATTGCAAACTCTCTTTTTGGTAGGCGAGTCCGCGTTCAAAAAACTTCGTAAAGATCCACTGGGTCCAGCGGTAATATTCGGGGTCGGATGTATTAATCTCACGCGACCAGTCGATACTGACGCCCATGCGTTTTAGCTGGTTTTTGAAGTTTGCGATATTCGTTTTCGTAACAACTGCAGGTGCTGTCCCCGTTTTAATAGCATAGTTTTCCGCAGGCAGCCCGAATGAGTCCCAACCCATTGGATTAAGAACGTTTTTGCCGTGCGCTCGGTGAAAGCGAGCGATTGAATCGACAATTGCATGTTCGAACGCATGGCCCGTGTGCATACCTGCGCCACTTGGGTATGGAAACATACAGGAAATATAGAGTTTTTGCTTGCTAAGATCCTCTTCGACATCGTATGTTTTTTGGTCTTCCCAAATAACCTGCCACTTGGGTTCAATATCGGAGGGATTGTAACGCTTCATGCGTTCTAGTATAACAAACTTTTCACCCCTGGTAGGAAAAAGCGTTACAGATCTTAGCTTTGTATTTGCGCTTTAGCCATACCGGCATAGACGGATTGTATAAGTGTCTCAATTTCGGTTTTGAGTTCGTCAATTGTCACCGATTTTTCTGGTACAGTCACATTAGCTGTTTTATTAAAGACTGGTTCAAAAACGAAGGTTCTTTTTTCAGGACCAGTTTCGTCCTTGGTGCTAAACTTTGTAATTTCGTGCGACCATTGACTCACCCATACTTCCATTCGCGTTTCGTTCGCGGCATTTTTGTCAGATGCTACCGCATTATTTTCATCAATCGTAATGTTTGGATCACAATCCTGCAGCGATTTAAACACACGGGTATTTTTTAGTTCTCGGGCAAAGCCTTTTGCCCCCTCGTTGTTGCTTTTAATCGTATACCCGAGGCTGCCGTCTTTAGTCCCGAGGTTTTGTTCGATAGTTAGGAATTTATTTTTCTTGTAGATATTTGCAACCTCGTCCGTAGCTGCTTTGTCACTTTGGAACTTAGTGATCGTATCGCCGATACATTTTTGCATTTTGCTGGTTGCTACGCTGAATTGTTTCGTATCAGCAGCACTTATCTTGACCCAACGATCATCAATTTTAGCAATTAACTGGTCAAAAACGTCTTGAGACCCTGGAAGAATAACCCCGCTGTATGCCTTAACGACATCTTTTACATTCTTGACCTTGAAATAAAGAGTGCCTTCACCATCTATGAGCCCGCTGCCATTTACCGTAACCGGCCGTCCTCCCATATCAAGAGTAGCCTTAACGTTTACGTTTCCCTTGGCTCGGTCGGTCGCACCATCAATCTCTATTTTTACTTTAGTCGCACCATTTGTCACGTCCATTAACCCAGTAAAGGTAAGTGTTTTTGCTTTAATCGCGTTCATAACGCTATCGGCCACCACCTTTTCAGGGTTCTGATACCAGAAATTATATGCGAGTACGCTGCCTGCGCCAAGAATAACGGCAACAATAGCAATGATGATACCGATAATAATAAGTTTTTTACTGCGGCGCTTGGGAACTGTGGGCGCAGGAGTAGGTTCGCCAGGAGTATTGGATTGAAAAGGCATAGGTATAGGTATCTTTTCTTGCCTACTATGTCTGTCAAAAGAGTTGAATTCGTCGTTTTTCATGCATACTCCTTGCACGTACACGCATTATGCTTATATTTATAGCATATCATGTGCAAAAAGGAGAGTATCAGAATTTAGAAAAGAATGCGTTCTTAACTCTCATCCAGTCAGCTGATTGCCGTACTAGCTCATCTTCTTCACTAAGAACACACAAAACCTTCACTGCTTCTTCGACGTAGCCGCCATTTTGCGAGCCTTTTGCAAGGATTGCCGCACCAGGTTCTACGACGCTACGGACAAAACCACCAGCATCGATTGCGCTTTTGAAACTTTTAACCTGGCATCCCCGTGCGCGTGCCGCAGGGGCAAGGTATTTCTCTGCGTCGTCGCCAACGGTCACTACCCAAGACAACAGACTTGCATCACATAGTGCGCCCAATTTTTGATGCTCGCCCTCAGAAGACTCACCAAGTTCATTCATCGATCCTAAAATAACAACCCGTTGAGGAACTTGAAGACTGTACAGCGTCTGTAATGCCGAACTAGCCGCAACCGGACTAGAATTATACGTATCATCAATAATAATCGTGTCATCAATTCCACGCAGTAAATTCATACGGCCTGGAACGGCTCGAATTAGCCCTAGGCCTTTTGCTATCTCGTCGATTGTTAGCCCTAGTTTCACCGCTACAGCTACAGCCCCCATCGCGGGACGAAGACTATGCTCGCCCACAACTTTAATAGTTGCCTGTATAGATTGGTCGAATTCGGGGGTGATTACCTGTCCTTTATAGCCTGTTTCCAGAGCAAAATCTTCTTCTTCGAAACGATACTCGGCCAGACCTGTCGTACCGTACGTATCAACATTTGAGTTGATTAGGTATTTTGCATACCCACCATCAACATCGTCCCGGTTAATGATGGCAATTTCAGAAAAGTTAGCAGCTGTTAGTTCTTCTTCTGCGACCACATCCATAGTTTTGAAAAACTCCATGTGTTCAGCAGTAACAGCAGTAACGACACCGATATACGGCCGCATATACTTGCCAAATGCGGCAATGTCACCCGGCTTGTCTGATCCAAGCTCTTGCACGATAACGTCTACTCCCGTAGGTTGGTTGATACGCTTGCGGGCAGCCGCAAAAATAGACAGCCATGCAAAAGGATTTTTGAGCTTATCTAATGCAGGATACTCAACTCCCAAGATGGCGAGTGGGACACTCATGTCGGTATTGTGGTTTCCCTCATGTAGTGCAACCCGATAGCGTGTAGATAGTAGCGTCGCAATGGCGCGTTTCGTGCTGGTTTTACCGACACTACCCGTAACGACAACGAGTTTTACCTCCGGGTGTTTACGGAAATATTTTCGAACATAATCTTCAAGACGTTTTTGGATGATTTTTTTGAACATGCTTACCCCTATCATAAACGATAGGTAGGCAAAGGAGCAAATTCGTTCAGCTCTTAGATCAATAACTAAAATTAGTTACTCATACAAAAGTTGTAAGGCCTCCTGGGCCCGACTCACTCACGAAGAGGAATCGGGCCCAGGTTGGGCAGGGAGAACAGTCAGGTCGCTACAGTTGCAACCTGATCGCCGTAGAGAGAAAGAGCGCCATCACGATCACCAGCGCCATCATGACGGCGCCGGCGTTGATCTGGTTCTGCTCCAGGATCTCCTTGACGGTGCAGTTGGTGAGCACCAGGCGGTCGATGAGCCAGCGGGCCAAGTACAGACCGATCACGGCGACCAACGTCGTAGCGAAGAACCCGGCAAAACCGGAACGCCACCCACTGAAGTCGCCGGCAACACCCTCACGTACCACCATGGATGTGCCGATCAACATGCCGGCGACCTCGTAGGCCGCCGCCAGGTTGCCCTGCGCGATCTCGTCTTGCAGGTTGTACCGCTTACCCCCGTCTCGCAGAACCTTACGGAGCTGAAAGCGGGTGATCCGTTCGTGAATGAACACGAACACCCCCACGACCAGCAGCAAGCCGAGCACTCCGAAGACTACCGTGCTTTCCATACTCTTTAACACCGACGATGCCTGACCATCAAGCGAACCGTTCAGAGCGAAGCCGGCGCAGATGTAGAACCCTGCCTCGACCGCCCCGACAGCCTTGTTGCCCTTCAGGAGCTCGTCGATATTGCGCACTTTGCGCAGCACGACCCAGTCGACGACCGGACGCACCAACAAAAGCGCGGCGAATACCCACGCACCTTCCAGTAACATCCATCCGATGACCCCATAGCCATCGTCGTGAATGGAGTACTTGAAGATGTGGAGCATGCCGATCGCTTGACCGACGACCAGTGATAGGCGTTGAATGGTGTAAGCAGTGCCGCCCTTGCTGAACAGCACTTCGTTGACGTTGAACGGGGTGATCTTGTTCACGGTGTGCCACAGCACGACCACGAACAGCGTTGCGGTTGCGAACGGAATCGCAACGCCGGGAGCACTCTCGCGAAACGCTCGCAAAAAGTCGAGAAACATATTTCCACCACTTCCGAAGACGACTTTCGTCTTCATAGTCGATTACGTGCGGAACAAAGTGACTGAGGTTATCAGTCACCAGGCCAGAACTTTCACGGATTCCTAGACCCGCGGGCACGCCGTCGATCATCCAAATGCCTAGCACTGGATGGTTGGCTTCGTGCACACCCTTGTCGTTGAACCCAGGAAAGTTTGGCAACGGAGCGAATGCCTGAACGATGGCCGGTCCGTCGTACGGACCTTCCATGTCAACAATCACTTCACCGTTTTTGACGATCCTGACATTGGCACCTTCGCGGCCAAGAAGCGGTTTGAGGACATAGGTCTTCCAGTCCTCAGGCATTTCGTCCTCGAAGTAAGCTGGCAAAAGCAGCTGGCTCTTTTCGGGGTCGGTGCCAAACAGCTTCCAGAGCACCGCAAGGATGCCCTTGTTTGACCACAGCATCTTGTAAGGTGGCTCGATCCAGATAGTTCCACCTGGTCGTGCCATATCACGAAATGCTGCTTCGGCGAAGTCATCCTCCACCATCATTTCCCACGGGTAAAGCTTGAACACTACATCAAGGTGGGGTCCATCGGCCGACTCATAGAATCGCCCATCCTCCGAGTTGTAGCAGATATCTTGGATCGACATGTTGCGAGTATTGTACCCCGCAGCTCGGCAGGCATCCTCGTTGGTGAGAATGTTGCCGTAGTCTTCTCCAGACTCGTCTGTTTCGTCGTAGACAAAGACCACCGTGGGCTTGTAGCCGAGGTGTTCCTTGATTTGTAGCAGGTTACGCCCCCAGGCTTCGACCAGGGCTTCGAAAATCCGATTCCACTGATCAGTGCCCTGTCCAGTCTGAGTGTGCCAGTAATGCTGGGCAATCGCCGACTCCAAAAGCGAAGTTGGGGTGTCAGCATTGAACTCTAGCAGACTCAGCTGTTCACCGTCGTACCGAAAATCGAAACGGCCATAGACACTCCCCCAATCGGGTTCGCGCCTCCAGCTGTTTTTGATCATCGGCCACGCAAGTTCGGGAATTCCCATCTTGCGCAGGATTTCGGGGTGACGCAGAATGTACCAGCCGGCCGCCTCCACCATCTTGAAAACGGTGACGGCGTCCTTTTCCATTCGTTCCACCTGGGGGAGAGTGAAGGTGTAGAACTTCCCCTCCCGCCAGTAGGACTTAACGGTTCCGTCAGGCATCTCCGTGGGGTTGTAGACAAGACCGTGGTCATAGATGAGCTTCTGCCATCCAGGCCGGATCTTGCCATTGTCGACTCGCTGCATTTCAGCCCCCCCTTGAGACGCCGAAGCCCTTGCCGAAGCCACCACTCCCGCTCACCTTGGTTCCAAAGCCACCCGTAGTGATCTTCCCGGTCGCGGGAAGCTTCATTGCCGTGCGGGAAGCTGAGTCGTTGTAAGGGAACTTGCTCCCTCCCGTCGGCAGCTTGTCCCCAGGCTTGAAGTTGTCCCTGTAGGTAGCGCCGGGGGCGTGCCAGATGAAGATGCTGCTGCCCCCACCGGAGCTGTTCCTCCTCTCGCATTCAGAAGGGTCGAGGATCGTGCCATCTTCTAGGGCGCAGTAGACCTGTTCGTCCTCTGCATCATCGGAATTTCCGGAGGGTGAACAGCCAGTCAGACTGGCTGCCACCAGCGCGCTAGACGTTAAGACGCCAGCGAGCTTCAATGTACCCAACTTTTTTGACATGCCACTTCCTTTTCGTAAAGCGATTGTCGGTTTTAAAAGTCTATGGTAGTTGTTAGATCAACTGTTCTCCCTTGTTAAGGTGCACCGATATTCATCGGGAGAGAGGAATATCCCCTCTTATTAGTAATCACCGCCATAATTACAGATAAGAATTGACATATTTCAACACAAATTAATCTGATGTATTGTAGTATTTTTTAGCATTTTTGTCAATGATACGTCTTAGAATTGTTTACTTTTTAGCATTTTAATGTTATAAATACTTAAGCATCCCTTCCACCACGACAAAAAGAGGTTGAGGTTTATGTTCATTGTCAATGCAGCAAAACTGGTCCTGCGAGGAGTCGCCTGGATTGTCATGGCTTTTGTCCAGGGAACTACCTGGGCAGTTGAACGGATTGCGAAGCTTCCTGCAACCAAGAAGTTCACGCACTTCGTCCTGGCCATGACGAGCAAACTGCGCTGGGTCCTCCTAGCGTATGTCCTGACACGCATTCTTGCGATTTTGATATTTCACTTCGTCGAGAAGTGGAGCTTTGTCGAAGCGTACTGGTGGTCCGGCGTGGCTGCCCTTACGATCGGCTACGGCGATTTCTACCCCAAAACGTCGGTCGGCAGAATTCTTGCGGACGGTTTTCAGCACTTCTGGATCTTCTACTGCGGGCTTGCCATCGGCGCCCACATCTTGATGAAGATCTTCAAGAAGCTGAGCGTCTTCACCCACCGCGAGCAGGAGTGGCTGTTCTGGGTCGTGGGTCTGACCTGCCAGTGGGCGCGGTGGATCGTCCTGAGCCTTGTCGTCATCGCCGAGCACCTCGGTTGTAGCGACAAACTACCTCCAACGCCCGGGCGTCTACCTGACGGTAGTCTCGTCGATCTTCCGGATCAGCCTGATCCGAACGAAGACTACGAGGCAGCAGATTACACTCTGCCCATACACGAAAGTGGAAGGATCACACAGACAGCATGAACTGACACGAACATTCACCGCGGAAGGTGATGCACAAGGCATTCGTTAATCGGATGCCTTTTTGCATAGGTTTAAACTATTTATTATTTCGCTTTAGAACAGGAAGTATCTTGATAATCATGCCTAGAGCTAACATTCCCGCTCCGATAGCAATAGGTAGCGACAGTGGCCCGCCCGTCTCAGCTAGTGTAGCGTTTGCCATCGTTCCATTCGGACAGGCAGGCGGCTGCACGGCCAACGACCCCGTATCAAATACTTGATTGTTAAATCCAGTAATCGAGTAATCGATTGACCCGCTCGTAAAGCTACAATCAGTCGTAAACTGAGCCGCAAGCGCAGTCGACGAGACACCTGGCGCAAGGTTTGCAGCGTAGGTGCAGGAGTTTCCAGCACACGTCCAGCTAGTTCCGCTTGCGCTCGCAAGCGTTACGCCAGCCGGTAACGTAAAGGCGACGCGGCTTGAGCTGTATGCGATTTGCTCTGCGGCAGCGTCATTATCAATCGTAAGGTTAGCATTTAATAGACTGGATGTAGGTGTATTAGGACCAGGCGCGTTCTGTGACACTGCGCTCTGCAAATCGATACAACCTGTTGGCACGTTACTTGGACCACGATTAGGTATTAGGCTTGGAGGTAGTGTTGCAACATCACTCACTTCCGTATTCCAATAACTCACAGCTCCATCGTATGGATTTGGCAATACATCGTCAGTAATATAGACCCAGCCAATGTCAGACGCTCGCATTTTGGCAAGAACACTTGGATAAGTGGCTGCATCTGCATCGTAAACAATATGCATTAAGCGGTTTTGGTTAGCAGAGTCCGCTTCAAAGCCTGATCCTGGCTGTGTCCATGTAGACAAATAGGTAGTTGCATCTCCTTCGCCGGTTATGAAAATATCCCCGTAAGGCTCGGCTTCGTTAGCGATATGCGTACCGTAATTATCAACAACCAAATCATTGGGCTTCGTCGCCTTAATGTAATTATAGACAGCTGACAAGTAGCATGTTTGTGCCGAAGTTGCGTCATCAATTCGATCCAGCATTAGGCCTGTTATGCCAGGGTAGAGCGCCCGCCACAAGTCAACGTCTGCAATGACATCAGCAATAGGTCTAGACTGGTAATTAGTGTCCAGGTAGCCAATTGTGCGCGTGCTATTAGCTGTATTGCGGTTAATTTGCGCTGTGTAGTCCGGGTTAGTTGAAGCGCCAGGACCACTATTCGGATTAGCGACTACAAACGGTATTTGGCTTCCAGCTGATTCGATATCATCCCAAAGAGGTAACGTGGGGTATTCGTATGCAGGAACCGCTATTGATTGGCGTGTTACGACAGCAGATGCTGTCTGCGACAAAAATTGGCAAACAATAATACTAAGTAGAAATAAATATTTTGCAGCGTACAGTGTTTTTTTGATCATTGGTTCCCCAACTTCGCTCTTATGCTTAAGATTGTAGCTTAAGAAACAACAATTAGCAAATACATTGGCGCACGACGCTTGCAATTAGTTCGTGCCCTTTATCATTGGGGTGCGCACCGTCATAGCAAAAGAGTTCTTTTACTCCAGCTTCTTCAAAGGCTGGTCTTATAGGTAGAAAAGGCAGCCCCGAAAATTCAACGATTGATTGCAGTTTTTCATCGTATACTTTTATGCGCTCATCAGAGTACTCCGATGTCTTTAACATTACCGAGGGCTTCGCAAGCGGGGGCAGGCCTATAAAAAGAATGTCATTGGTGTATTGTTTTGCAATAGCGATGATTTTTTTGATATTTTCTTCAAACTGATCAAGCGGAGTTTCTACTGCGCCATCTTGCATCCGCTGGTCGTTTGTGCCACATGTAATGATGAACATATAAATGGCCAATTGGCGGAATGTCGCGTTTCTATTTCATTTTGCAAACGCTTTAGTATTCCCGTACTAGTATTGCCACCGATTCCTAGGTTAATAACTTGCCGTTTATTCATTCCTTCAGATTGGATAGTCTGTAAATGCGCATCGCGCTTAATGCGTTCAACCCAACCACCTTCAGTATCCCAGGATTCATAGGCGATGCTGTCGCCAAAAACTAAAATTCTCATATCTTTTTCATCCATTTTTTAATGATTTGTTTTAGTTCCTCACGTTCATGCGGCTCATCGAACGTATGGATTGCCCCCTGAATGATATGAAATTCTTTTTCGCCTGGAAGTATATCAAATAATAGTTTTTGGTGCTGGGGTGGAGTAGATTCATCCATGTCTCCAACAACCATAAGAACGGGCATGGTTAATTTACCAGCTCCCGTGAGTAGATTATATTTCAGTCGATCTTCCATGCACGCCCATTTAAGACGTTTTTCATCACCATTCCTGCGACGTTGTATCAAAACACCATCTTGTTTCCACTGGCTAAAAACGCTGAGTCGTCTTGGGTTCGATAATGAGGTTTTGAGGCTAAGTTCCCCGGATATGACAGTTGCAATTGGAAAAAGAGCTTTGATTTTTTCTGGGTGATCCTGCGCATACATAATGCTTGTTCCCCCACCAAAACTATGACCACCGATCACAAAAGGTTCTACGTACCAATCTTGCTTGGATGCCCATAAAATAACATCCTGTAAGTCTTCGTAGTAATTTGTCTGGGTAGCATCCTCGTATTCACCTTCGCTCTCCCCAAAGGTATGAGCTGCATCGAATGACACAACAGCGTAGCCTGATTCAAGCAAGGCTTCAATCATGGATCGAATATGTGCTTCGTCCTTATTACCGCCAAGTCCATGCGCTATGAACGCAAGCTTGCCAGGATATTCAGATTCTTCGGCGACAACGCAAAGTTTTTTATTGTTACGATTTTGAATAAACGTTTTCATGACCTTTGAAAATTCCCATACACATATGGGCCTATCATAAACCATGCTAGAGGAATCCTCCAGCTAATCGTTTTTCTTTTTACTTAAAAGGCTGTGTAGATTCAGATACTGCCAATGACGCTCTGATACTGGCGTAGGCCTAACGTTACGATCGAAAGTAGAGAAATCAATTGCACCGCCAGCGTGTTCCGCACTACGTAACGCCGACGCCCTAAATTCCTGCGGGCTTTTAGGCCTCAACCAAGGAGGTGTGAGGATATCGCCTTCAGGAGGTATAGGTCTAATGCCGCTTAAATCAATCGCCAAGTCAATTGCACCACGACAAGCCCAATAGGCATCAAGAGCATGCTGACTCATTCTTCTGCTCGGTACGTTTCCTTGTTGCGATAATTGAGAATAGGCTTCTTGCAGGGTGCTTGTTTCCTGTAGCTTTCCCTGAAGCCATATACGAGTTGTTTCAATCGCTTTTCGAGCAGCATTATTGTCCGAAAATAGCTCTTCGTAAAGCGGTAACGCTCGTTCAGCGCAATTCGCAACCCATGCCACTAGTGTATCGAGGTCTGCCTGGGAGACAAGTTGTTCAACTAAGACTCCCAGTCCTTCGACTGACAACTCAACTTTGTCCTCATTGCTATTCCGGACGAGCTGCAATGCTTCAGCGAGGGGAACTCTGGGAAATGCCTCCTGGCTTGGTTGTACGCCCAGTTCACTAGGTTTATACAGTTGCCCATCATCTTTAGACCAACCAACAGGCTCCCAAAATTCTCCAGGGCTCTCGCCACCAATATCATCAAGGTATACGTCTTTTTCCATATCGCCCAAGTAATTTGGAATATCAATATCCAACTCACCCCATAACTGTTGCAACCTTCCCTTAAATCGTCGACTATCGTACTCTTTGAGCGGCGTAACTTCTTCGGCCTGGTAAAGTAATGAGTCCGCATTCGGCACTAAAATAGGATCGTCATCACGAGTATTAAACATACGCCAATTAACACCCGATATCGTTGGATCGGTTTTATGATCTCCCACTCCTTGCATCACAAGACGTATATGCCCATCCGGATCTGGATTTTGTGGAATATATTGATAAGCGGCAAGATCTATACGCCACTCACGCCCGTCACCCCCTACGACTCGAACCCAGGTGTGGTGATCGCCAAGCTCGTCTTTCTTCTCTCCTTTGGGAGTTGCCGACCATAAACTACCCTCTTCCCAATAGACGTTATCTATATATCCCTTACTAAAGAGCTCAGACGATACCTGTACCATGCCTACTGCGAAATTAGAAAAGCATTGGCCTTTTGGACTAAAGGGTTCATATTCATACACCTTATCGACATCGGTTTTGTTACTTGGTCGATATATAGTTTTTTCAGACCAAAGCGCTTCTATTGGCTGCGAAAACCGCGATGCATCATCATATATGTTACGTTCGTCTGCTTCACCATAACAAACACAGAGAGCTATGTATGCGATTTTCTGTTCTATGGTTCGCGGTCCTTTTCTCAGTAGCTCAGTAGATAGATGGCGTTCTCGTAGGAAACTCTGGGTAGGTTGTCTTTCGAGAGGCTTAATGCGTTCTAGCGTCATATATCGGATACTATACCACATAAGTATTTAAATGTCTATATTATCCCCATGGAAATTAATCGGATAATAGTGTTGGCAAAGAGACTCTCCCGTAGACATATAGGTTATACTTCACATATGGTAAACGCACGACTTTCACCGCCCAAGCAGAAAATAAAGGTGCTCTTGCTCGAGGGAATTCATATTTCTGCCGTCGAAGCTTTTCGCGACCAAGGTTTCGATACAATCGACCAACGGCAACAAGCCCTTTCAGAGGAAGAACTGCTCGAGATTATCCCCGAAATACATATTCTAGGTATCCGCTCGGCCACCCAGATAACCCCTTCGGTAATTGCTGCAGGCACGCAATTACTGGCAATCGGCTGTTTTTGCATTGGCACCAACCAAGTTGACCTTTCAACTGCCAAAAAAGCTGGTATTCCGGTCTTTAATGCGCCATTTTCCAATACGCGTAGTGTTGCTGAATTAGTTATCGGCCATATCATCTACTTACTGCGTGGTATACACCAGAAAAATGCCCTTGCCCATCGTGGCCAATGGCTCAAGTCGGCCAAAGATTCGCATGAAGTACGAGGCAAAGTTCTTGGAGTTATTGGATACGGACGAATTGGTACCCAAGTTGGCATTTTAGCGGAAGCATTCGGTATGGAAGTTCTATTTTATGACCCAGTCGCTAAATTAACCCTAGGAAATGCACGCTCAGTAACCAGTTTACCCGACCTTCTCGCGCGTGCTGATGTAGTGACATTACATGTTCCAGAAACCGCAGATACACGGCACATGATTGGACCTAACGAAATCGCGCAGATGAAGTCCGGAGCGAAACTTATTAATTTGTCTAGAGGTTCGGTTGTTGACATCGCAGCGGTCGTTACAGCTTTGAAGAGTCGTCAACTTGGCGGCGCGGCCTTTGATGTCTTCCCTGAAGAACCACCTTCTAACAAACATCTATTCGAATCCGATTTGCAGCAATTTGAAAACGTCGTTTTGACGCCTCACATTGGCGGCAGCACTGAAGAGGCTCAAGAAAATATTGGCGTAGAAGTTGCAAAAAAGTTAATTATTTATAGTACCGCTGGCTCGACTACCATGTCAGTTAATTTCCCCGAGATTGATTTGCCACCGCAACGTGGTAAACACCGCCTGCTTCATATCCATCATAATCAACCAGGCGTCCTTGCAGCACTCAATGAGCTAGTCGCGGCAGCAGGTGGTAACGTCACGGCTGAATATCTACAGACCAATGCAGAGATCGGCTACGCCGTGATCGATATCGACGCTGGAAATAGCAAGCTCGACCAACAGGTTCTTGAGGCAGTTCCCGGCACGATTAAAGTACGGATTTTACACTAAGATCTAGTGAGCTACGATTCCACGTCCGCTTTATGAAGATTCAATGGCACGTTTTTTCCACTGACGTACGTTGACACCCTTAATCAAAAGCCAGAAAGTCATTACGGCTTCTCCTACGAACGTGAACTCGCTGAATACTACGCCAAAATCCGAATTTACGAAGAATACAAATGAATCCGCAAGATATCCAACACACGCAATCATCAGTAGTATTCCGATGAATTTGGGGATAAAGGTCGATTTGAAAACTAGATACCCCATCGGCAACAGCCAAAGTCCAAAGAATATTCCTGCAATCTGGATTCCATATTCATGTAGATTCAAAAACAAATTTATCTGAGCTAATGACGGCCGTGCACTTTCGAGTAGCAACAGTACCGCGCCATTATTAAGCTCGTTTAGCATGGTAATTGGAACGGCAAGTAGTGAGAACAGCACCATCAGTCCTGCCGCGATCCTACTAACAGGTGCAAGGATTTTGTACAAAAATAGCACGACAGCTATATTGACAACTTGGGCGATTAACGCCGCGACAATACTCAGACGAAACAATGATTCATTATTCGTAATATTAGTAACTGTCGCAGCGATGTCTCCGTCTACGATGAGCGTCGAGGGGACATAGATAATCCCAAAGACACCCAGCGGAATTAACAGAAAGTAAAGGAATCCTGCTAATCTTGCGATATTTTTAATGTTGCTGGAATTTATTTTTGTAATCATCGTAATCCTTATGCTGCTACTTTTATCCGACGGGGTGGTAGTCTAAACCCTTTTATAATGAGCCATAGTGGTAGGAATACGAATTCAAACAACCCACCAGGAGCTAGCAGAATCATCCCCGCGTCGCTATTCATATCAACAATACCCATGAAACCAAGTGCAGCTCCTAGTAAAAGCATGGCGTACCCGACCAAACCAAGCACCGCAATAGGTCGTGGAACGAACTTTGAAACAAACAGCAAGTAGGTGAAAATCAGACCACCGATACCGGTTGGGATATAGATTAACAGCATGTCGTTTGGAACTTGCTGTAATGTAATTAGCAAATAAATGCCACAAATCGTAGAAACCATGAATTCCATCACTCGAAGTATTGGATACCATATAGCTAGCTTTCGATTGACCGTTTTTAGAATTTGGTACATGAGTAGACCGATTCCTACTACCGCAATGCCTGAACACATCATAAGTAGCACTCCAATCGTCATTGAAGTCTTGTTAGTATCACCATCCGCAAATGCCGAAATGAGTGAATGACCGATCATCGCTGTGATCATTTGTATGAAAAATAATATTCCTACAATGACTGCTATTTTCCTGGCTGACATATCTTTCTCCTGTAATTTTTACTTAGTTACGTTCTACAGGCTATACTAAGCTAATAAGATACCGGTTACTTGATAGTTTGTGCTATTACGTAGTCTGTCTCTATGAAAGGCCCATTATGCAACCGACATTAAAGCACGTTCAAAAACTCGTAGATCGGATCGAAGAAAATCTGCCTGATGAAATTAACATCGTAGGTCTTGCCGATTCTTTTCATGTGTCGCCTTGGCATTTTCAAAGAACGTTCAAGGCATTAGCCGGCGATACACTGGGCGGATATATCCGCGGGCGAAGACTAACCGAAGCTGCCCGTCTGCTGACAAAAACCGACCTTGGTATTATTGATATCGCACTTCGGGTTGGGTTTAATTCCCACGAAGCATTTAGCCGGGCGTTCAAATTACATTTTGGACTGACGCCGAAAGATTTTAGGAAAAATAGACCTATCATCATATTGAATGAAAAACCGCTTCTTAGTATGGATCTTGTTCGCCATTTAGAAGAAGAGCTTGATCACGAGCCTGTCATCGCAACTACGCCGGAGCAAATTGTTATAGGTATGGATACTTCCATTCCCTCACCTTTTATCACCAATGATGCGTACTGCGAAAAACTGTGGCCGTCATGGATGACACTGCTGAAACGGCAGGATGAAATAGCTGATAGACAGCAGCCGATGTTTTATGGAATCACCGCCAGCCCGTCAGGAAATTTTACCGAAGACACGCTTAGTTTTATAGCTGGCATACCTGTTGCTTCTGCGCGCAATATTCCAGATGGAATGGTAGCACACACACTTCCAAAGCAGCTCGTAGCCATGTTCAAGATCGCTTCAATTGATCACGAAACGGCGCTAAGAACGATCAACTACATATACGGCTATTGGCTGCCTAATTCAATCTACACCAGGGGTAGCGGCAGTGATTATGAGCAATTCGAAGAAACGGATGGTTTTATAGAACCAGGCTTAGGGTCGATGTACGTTATTCCGATCAAACTCAAAAAATAGCTCGGCGCAATTACTAATAGCAAAAAGACCTCGCATTAGCGAGGTCTTTTTGCTCATATAAATCGCAGGGACTATTTAAGGCTAAACGGTGGATATTGGTCAGTGATGAGTAAAACCGCGTAAGCGTTAACTCGTAGGTTCCACCTAGCTACTCCAACAACAAAATCAAACAAACCTTGCGGATATCGGCCAGTGAAAAGAATAGCGAACCAAGCAATGATCGTTGCGCCTAACGCGCCTATGCTAAGTACGACCAACACAAAGTAGTGAGGTACGGCTAATAGCCATTTCACAAGCGGCATCCATTTATTCAGGTCTTGTTTTACATCGGGATATGTTAGCTCCAAGTGGACTGATTGTTTTTCAACTGTTGATGGATAAAGATCCGTCAAAAGGAAAAGATATGCGCTGACTCTCATTGAAAAACGATTGAGTTCTAGAGCAAAATCAAACCACCAGCGCGGGTAGCGTTGTCGAAACAAAATCATGAGGACCGTTGCGGCAAAAAGCCCGACTACAATCCCGCCGCCGTTTTGTGACATTTCTTTTCCTGCTTCATTGCTGAAATTTTCATTCCCGGTTGCAGTTAGTAGAATTAGTATGGCTAATACGGGGATAGCCCATATGACTCGAAAGAATGTCGTCAAACGATCAAGCTTTTTTGGATAGTCAATATTTAGGCTGGCTGGATATACACTTGTTTTTGTTGCCATTGCAATTTTCTCCTATTATTTTTCTGATGATGTATTGGCCGTATATTGAAATACTTGCTCGAGCGGTACATTGAATACGTGCGCTATCTGAAATGCTAGTTCGAGTGTCGGCGAATATTTTCCTTGCTCGATGGCAATAATAGTCTGACGTGTCACGTTAACCTTATCAGCTAGTGCAGCCTGGGTCAATTCACCGTTCATAAACCGAAGGCTTCGAATATTATTAGTGACTTTGGTAGATTTCTGCATACGTTTATAATCCCCGGCGATACGCAACGATCTTTACCATTGTGCTGATAATTGCCGACAAGACAAATGCTGAATACATCGCATTCGCGATCCAAAAATGATCAAATTCAGCCATGGTAAGTCCAAAAGGCACGATCATTGCAACACCCAAAACGATCCCACCTACAAAATCACCTTTACGGTTGATGTCTTTGTCGCGCTCGTCTTTTTTATCCGCTTCGCTAGGTTTGGCGATTGCAATTGCAATCTGGCCGAGTATCGTTACGACTAGGGCGATCCCGATGATCCATAGGATCGTCGATATATATGGAACTTCCGTTATAGCCATGTCCTGCGCCCTATTTAGGATGACGCCTACATATACTACAAATCCCAATACGGTTGTTGCCAGGTAAATCCATTTACCTTTTTCTTCATATGTCATACATTTTCCCCTTTTATATATTACTGTTACTCGTGTGATGTGAGTATGTAGGGAGTGTAAGCTATTGTATACATAATGTCAAATATTTTTTACATTTGAAATTTAGTCATGGCATAAAAAAGCCAGCCACAAGGGCTGGAATTTTCATAGTAGGACAGTTATGAAGTCTTGCGTTTGTAAATCCTAAGTGCCAAGAAATACGAAACAACGAGCAAACCAATACACCATGCGGCCGCACTCCATGCGCTGTCGCCAATTGTTCCATTAGTAAGAAGTGAACGCATCGTTTCGACAATTGGTGTCATAGGCTGGTGTTCCGCGAAAGAGCGTACGACTGGGTTCATGCCGTCTGTGGGTGTAAAAGCAGGGCTTACAAAAACCAGCAGAAGCAGAAGATAGCTAAACGACCCCGCCCCTTCAACCGTTTTCGCAAGCAGGCCAAACATAATAGCCAACCATGTCGTAGCTGCAGTAAATAGTGTCAGTAGACCGCCGAATAGAAGCCATTCTACTATCCCAGCACTCGGCCGGAATCCTACTATAAGCGCTACGAGAATAACAAGTAGCACCGAAAAGAGGTTAGATGCTACCGACGATACGGCATGGCCGCCCAGAATGGATGACGGCGCAACTGGCATTGTTTTGAAACGATTAATAATACCTTTTTGCAAATCCATATTTACGCGCACGGCCGCATAAGCTATGCCGCTCACGACGCACATAGCTACGATCCCAGGCACGATAAAGTCGACATACTTAACCGAGCCATTACCAAGCGAGCTACCTAGGCCGCCAAATACGTACACAAAAAGTAACATCATTGCAATCGGCGTAGCAGCCACTGTGATAATTGTGTCCATACTACGGACAGTGTGGCGCAGGCTTCGTTTCGCCATAGTCCACGTATCTTGTAGAGCACGCATTATTTCGTCTCCTTTTCGTTAATAATTTTTAAGAATACGTCGTCAAGCGTTGGGGCTTTTTGTGCAAACTCGGTTGTCTCGATTTTTGCAGCTTCAAGTTGGCCCAGCAAACGAGTAAGTTGCGTAACGCTTCCGTCAGTTGTCACCGTCAGTGAAACAACCTCGTCATTTCGGACCATTGCATAATTCGCAAGAAGCTTTTCCGCGGCATCTAGTTGTTTTTGGTTATGAAATCGTAGGTCAATTTGCCCCTGCGGCAAGAGTTTCTTTAGTTCATTGGCAGTTCCTTCGGCTACAATTTTTCCGTTCTTTAAAATAGCAATTTTATCCGCCAGCTGATCCGCTTCATCTAAATACTGCGTGGTAAGAAACACTGTCGTACCGTTTTTAGCGAGTGTTTTGATCGTTTCCCACATAGCGTTACGTCCTTGTGGATCTAGACCGGTAGTGGGCTCATCAAAAAAGATAATTGAAGGATTGCCAATTAAGCTCATGGCGATATCAAGACGGCGTTGCATTCCACCAGAAAACGTACTCGTCCGACGGTCGGCAGCGTCTACAAGATCGAATTTTTTTAGTAGTTCTTCCGCAGTACGAGACGGATCTTTGACATGTCGAAGATCACCAATCAATACAAGATTTTCCCTGGCAGTAAGAACGTCATCTACGGCCGCGAACTGACCTGTAAGGCTAATGTGGTCCCGAACTTTATCAGCCTGCTTCGAGACATCAAAACCACTGACTACCGCTGTGCCGCTGTTAGCTTCTAAAAGTGTCGTGAGGATATTGATTGTCGTGGTTTTACCAGCACCGTTGGCGCCAAGTAGTGCAAAGACAGTGCCTTTTTCAACGTTGAATGATACATCTTGAAGCACTTTTACTTTCTTGTACGATTTTTGGAGGTTTTCTACTTCAATCGCTAGCTGATGTTTTTCCATATCTTCCCCTTATTGAACCTTCACGTTATCTAGCTTTGCTTTCGCACTTTTTAAAAGTGCATAGGTGAGCTTATCCATAGTAACGCCGTCGAAGATAGCATTTTTGGCGGCGGTGTGATGGAAGGATACGTTGCGAAGGGTAGCACCTTTAAAAGAAGCGTTTTTGACAGAGGCGCTATTGAAGGCAACGCCGTCAAGAGTTTGGCCGTCGAAAGAAATACCGTTAAGGTCGGATTGGCTGAACTCAGTATTAACCAGGGTGGCACCGCTGAAGGTGGCGCCTTTGAGGCTGGAGGCTTTGAGCTTGGTGCCCGTGAGGTTAGCACCGTCAAAATTGGCTTTGGACAAATCGCTAGCCTTGAGCTCAGCACCGGAAAGGTCGGCATTCCTGAAATTGGCGCTGTTGAGGGCGGAGCCGGACATTTTAGCGCCTTTTAGATCAGCCCCTTCGAAGTTGGCAGCATGGAGGTCACTACCGCTTAGGTTAGCTCCGTCGAGATTAGCACGGCTAAAGTCGACCTGTTTGAGAGCCGAGCCCTTAAGATTGCCCTGACGCAACTCGACGCCCGCAAGGTCCGCGCCAGGGAGATTGGATCCGGTGAGATTGCGACCTTTTTCGACGTGTTCCGCGCTTTCGAGTCCGCTGGCTGAATCGTCATGCTGGACGTGCTCCATAATTTCAGAGACATCACCGAATGAATCAACTGTTTCCTGGTATGCTGCGTCGTCGCTTTTGCCCTGCTCTTTTAGGTCATTGAATTTTTCTAGTAGGTTGGCCAGTAATTCGCTGGTAACATCTGCTCGCGCAGGAAACTTGCCGTATGGTGCAAATGCTTCGTCTAAAAATTTCCGTAGTTTCTTTTCCATTTCATTTCCTCCTTATAGTAATTCGTCTAGGATCTGCTTTGCGTAGTCCCAGTTTTGCTTGTTAACTTTATATAGCTCACGGCCGCTTTCGGTGATCTGATAATATTTCCTTCGACCACCCTGCGTTTCACTACCCCAGTACGAGGTAATATGACCGTCATTTTCCAGGCGCTTCAAACTTGAGTACATCGTTGCCTCCTTAAGTTCGTAGAGCTGATCCGAATGTTCGTATACTAACTTCGTGATTTCGTAGCCATACTTATCGCCACCCGTCAAAAGCTTGAGGATGATCGTGTCGGTATGTCCACGAAGTAAATCCGGTGATAGTTTTTTGTCATTCATAATTACAGTGTATATCATATTACTATGACTGTCAAGGTAATTATGCTCGTCAACACCACGAAGCACTGCTCCGGTGGGAGTTACATATTGGTTTTAACCTGATAAACTGACAGTATGAGTACGCTTAAAACAATCGTTAACGATGCAAACGTAGAAGACTTTATTAATGGCGTTGAGCCTGAGATTAAAAAAAGTGACAGCCTTACACTGCTCAAGATGTTCATCAGCATCACAGGTGAAAAGCCTAAAATGTGGGGTACGAGTATTATTGGATTCGGGCAGTATCATTATAAATCCGAAAAAAGTAAGCAAGAGGGTGATTGGCCGCTGGTAGGCTTTTCCCCAAGAAAACAGAATTTGACTTTATATGTCATGCCCGGCTTTGACAGTTACACGGATCTCTTAAGCAAGCTTGGAAAACACAAGACAAGCAAAGCATGTTTATATATCAATCGGTTGAGCGATATTGATCAAGCTATATTAGAGCAGCTTATCAAACGATCCTTTGATGAAATGAAAGCAACGCACAAATCAAATTAGTTTCGCTTGAGTCAGATGTAGTAGTTTGTGTTTAGTTACTATATTTAGTCTAGACTTAACAGGTTAGACTATGATGGAACAGGAAATTGCGCACATATTCTAAAACGGAGACTATCCCACGACAACAAGTAAACAGATTGGGATGGCAAATGCTGACGCGCGACATATAGTCTTTCTAGCAGTATGATCTTTTGCCCTCATGGGCTAGGGCGACTATTGTGTATTTGTCATCTGTTAATGTAAAATAATCGTATCCCCTACCCTTACAAGTGTAGGTGTAGGTAGGGTTGGTAAGAACAGTAAGTACCAGTCAGAATAAATAAAACCAAGAAGCAAAAGATCATACCTAGTGTAGAAAATAACAAATCATATAAAACAATAGAACTAGCCTAATAAAACCTATAAGAAGTGAAGAAAAACATAGTAAAGCTACAGTCTATAACTATAAAAAACTACTAACCTTATATTTAACTACCTCCATATGACTGAGCTACCTAAGCTAACCAAGAAACAACAAGCAATACTCAAACGGCTGTATAGATTCAGATTCTTAAACCGTATCCAAATCCAAGCACTTATGGGTCATAAAGATCCCAAAACAATCAACCTGTGGCTTCGTGACTTGCGTGCCAAGGGCTACGTCGAATGGATATATTCAACCCACTTTGCTGAAAAGACGAAGCCAGCGATCTACTTCTTGGGCTTAAACGGCGTACGCTATTTGCGCACCCTCACCCACGCAAGTGAAGACGAAGACGGCAACACGGCAGAATCGCCAGCCTACCCGCCAGAAGAACTCCGCAAGCGCTACAAAGAACCCATGCGCAGCCAAACCTACATTGACCGCTGCATTCTGATTGCGGATTGTTGTATTGCTCTTGAGAAGCAAGATGACGAAAATGAGACTAAGGGTGGGAAACTGCGCTATTACTACCAAACCGAAGCCGACTACCTGCTTGAGCGCAGCTACTATCATTTCATCTTAGAGAGTGAGCTTATCCAACCAAGTCTTGTGTTCTGTAAAGATAGACTCGACAACGATAGCAAGGAAGAAGAAACGCTTGCAAGCTATCTGCTTGAAGTATTTGACCCGACATTGCCACGCTACCGTATGAAGAAACGGCTTGGCGATTATGTAAAGTATCTGGATGACGAAGATAGTGAATGGCAAGCACAGACAAACACCGAAAATCTACCGATTGTCCTATTCGTCTGTCCACGAACGACTGACCTCATTTATGCCAAGCGCAGAACACGAAAACTTATTGCTGATGCCTGGAAGTGGAAAGATGAAGACGAGGAGCGACCACGAGTGCGGTTCACGACAATGGACGCTCTAAAGAAGTATGGCGTGTTAAGCAAAGAAGCCTGGGAGCAGGCATAGCCTAATCATCTTCACAATTTAACGACTCACCTTTCATCATGACAAAAAAGAGATTACCGGAGTAATCTCTTAACGTAGCATTTTTGCTAACGAAAGTGCAGCCTTCTGCAAACTACAAAGCAGTGACTGCGTAGTACATTAGCAGGTCAATTTTCTAACGTTCGCAAATTTCTTTTAATTTTTGTAATGATCGTAGCCACATACCGTCGAACATCTTACGTATCTCATCCCCTATATTGTCTCCGGTTAATTCAACGTCAACCGTTGTTATACCGTCTTTTTCTGTAAAGCGGTAGTTTTCATGGGATCCACTCCACTGCTTTGCGCTCTCGCTGGTCATATCTTCTTTGCCGTCTACAATTTCTCCTAAATGCTCTATGGATACATACTCATAAGGAATATTTTCAGCTATTTGGCTGAAGATCCCACTGAGCTTCCTATCATCTTCTGATACGAATTTTATTTTACTGCCTTTATCCCAGCTACCCTCATAAGTAGATCCTGGGTGGAAAGCGCCTGTCCATTCCTTGTATGTATCAAGTTCTAACATTACCTGCCAGACTTTTTGCTTTGGAGCTTCTATATCAATTGTGTAATTTAAGTTTGCCATGCTTTAATCATAGCAAATAAAAATACCCCCCGTCGAGATATTTTTCAAATCAAAAAACCCATCTTTACAGACGGGCTCTTTGATCGCTATGTCACTATAATCCTCCGCTCGACTTCCATATTATCGACCGTAATCACACTCATATAGCACAAACTATCAAGTATACTGAACCTACTTCGTCTATCATAACGTTATAAATAAGAAGAAAGTGGTAAACCATTATGCCTAATAAAAAAATAGCGGTATCGGTCAGTATCCTGTTCATCATCCAGATGCTCACGGCTGCGATCGGCAATACCTTCGTACAGGCATTCGTCGACGGCGACCCCAATAAAACCGCGCTCACCATCGGCGTACTGCTCATGATGTTTTCGGGATTGGTTATAGCCGCGATCGGGCTGGTGTTGTACCGGGCGCTCAAGCCCGTCAAATATAGGCTAACTGTTTGGATTCCAGCTATCAGGATCACCGAATGCGTGGTTGCCATCATCTTTGGCATCTATGTACTGACACAATCACAAGTCGTACCTAATCACCTGCTGTGGGTCTACATTTTAGCGGGTAGCGCCGGCGTGATTCTCGGTTACCTGCTGTTTGTTTCAAAATTAGTCCCCCGGCCAATCGCCGTCCTTGGCATCATCGGCTATGGCTTGATATTGATCGGTGTCCCACTCGATTTCGCCGGCGTACTTGATATGAACCAAGGCGTAGGACAAATCATGCTTATCCCCGGTGGCTTATTCGAAATTGCGGTTCTACCAATCTGGTTAATCGCGAAAGGGTTCAACAAAGTACAGCGGACAGCTTAGTATATTACCTATTTTTGAAGAGGCCATCTACTTTCTTCGTGATTTCTTGGTAGATCTCTTCTTCATATGATTGTTGGCTATTAGCATCTGTTCTGTGCTCTTCGCCAATGTCAATTATCGCCCAATCAAGAATATCTTTTGGTAGCTTAACAATCGCATTAGCTTCGTCAACGACTCGCTGGTTCATTAGGACCACAATGCCGTGACTAGCATCTATGCGTGCTTGAGTTAATTGCTCTGACTTTGACTTTGCAAAAGACCTGATCCTGTGTCTATCTAGAACGGCTAACGTATTAGCAAAGTACTCACGCTCTTGTGGGTCGTTCCAGTTGACATTTGTTCCACTAGAAATAACGTTCATATCTTTTATGTTTAGAGACTTGAGATATGTTTCGGCAATAAGGCTGCGTAGGACATTGCCATGGCAAATAAAATGTACATTCATTTAACTATCATATCAAACAAAAAACCTCTGGATGCTAAGGTGTTTTGATGCAAGCGAAACGTTAGGGCTAATGTCTTTGCCAATGAGGTTGTTCGCCGTTTTATTCGGCGCTATTTGACGAATTACACCTTCTGATTCTCGGACTATCTTATATATTATCATTCGTCTCTAATAGCTCTTTAATGGGATCGAAATAGTATTCTTTCCAATCTTTTATATCTTTTTGTTCGTCTTCAATATCTCCGCTAAACGCAAAGTGTACAGTCGTAACGTCGCTATTCGCTTCAAGAGTAAATTGAGCCTTAAATTTGCGTTCGGGGTGATCGTGACCATACCAGTCTTGCTCAATAAGTTCTTGCGGAACTAGTTTGGTATATACGCCGTGTATATCACCATCCCAATAGCTAAATTGCCCACCTTCACGAGCATCGACCTTTGCAGGAGCAGCACCCCATTGTTCTGCCACTTCAACATCGGTCAGTGCTTGCCAAACTTTTTGTACAGGAGCGTTAATAACGTAGGTCTGTTGAATTTGATTCATATTATTATCATAACAAAAATGCCCTCGTCGAGGTATTTTCACATTACATAAAAATTGGTGCTGGATTACGGATATATTCCTAACTGTTTCCACCCTACTATGTTGATGAATATAAATTGAAAGGGCCGGTCGAAGATTTCAACTTATCGGATAGCCTGTTAGGATAAGGGTATGTATATAGACCCACGGTTAAATGAGATTGATGACTGCTTGTACCGCGTAGCTACAAGAGCATTAGTGATTCAAGATGATAAGATTCTCCTCATAAAAGAAGCTTCAGATAATTGGTGGTCGCTCCCAGGTGGTGGCGTAGATCACGGAGAGACGATCGAGGCGGCAGTCTCGCGTGAAATAGAGGAAGAGCTCGGAGTACCTGCTGATGAAGTATTGTCCGACTTTCGGATCGTGTACAGCAATATCGGTAACGTAGTAAACTCTGTTCCTCGTATGAATTTATTTTTCAAGATTTCAGTGCCAGAAACGTCCCTAAAGAAGACTGATGATGTCTCAGAGTGGCAATGGTTTACGAAAGACGAGTTCATGAAGCAAAAGCTTCATGCCTCTTACGACAAGCGGAAACTTGTCGACGTGATTTTCGAGAAATAAATTCTAGCCGCTCCCTGCCGAGAGTATTTATTGGGTAAATGAAGTAAATGAGATTGGGAATTTACACAGACTGATCTATGACACGCTTCTTTATGATCGTACTGGATGTAGGAGATGAAGAATAATCTACTTCAATAAGTTTACCGTCCCACTGTTTAATAGTTATAAGAACAGATTGCCTAGCCTCTTCCGGCCAATCATTTCCATGCACCACAAAGATCGGTTCGAGTTCTTCTAGATTCGGTGTATAGTCTGGAGAATCCTGCTGGATGACCTTTCTTACGCCAACTAGATTACTCACGACTTCAAAACGCTCATCATAGACCATCACTGGCCATTTACCTTTTTTCTCCTTTATTGCCTCATCCGATAATAATCCTACAATTACATCACCGTACTTTAGAGCCTCTTTAAGTAATTGAATGTGCCCGGGATGAATTATGTCGGCGCTCATGGGCACATAGACAACTGGTAACTTCATAGGATAATCATAACAAAAAATACCTTATGTAGTGTAAGGTATTTTCATAGTGCAGCAGATACGAAAAAGTTTTCACGAAATTAGAAGTGAGGCAAAACGATGGAGAGAAATACTTGCTATTCACTATCCAAGAATACCTATTAGATAAATAAGACTGGGGAGTTACACTAAGCTCCGACAGTACCTATTTTAACTTCTCCAGCTCGCTTGTAATAAGCAAAGATCACACCATTTGACGTAATCAGACTGTCTGTCATTGTAAAGGTCGCGGGCATGGTACCCTCGTCGAACAAACGCTTGCCCGTACCGAGTGTAATAGGAAAAGTCATCAAGCACAGCTCATCGACCAGATCATGTTTGAATAATGTCTGAGCCAGGTTACCGCTGCCGTGAACTTTAATAGCAGGTCCTTCCGAATTCTTGAGCTTCTTGATGTCATCGACTCCCGTTAGCAACACCGAGTTTTTCCAACCCGACTTGTCCACTTCTGACTTGCTCATGGTATCACTCACTACATATTTAGTGACGTCTATGATGCCAGGCCACATATCGGCATGTTTAGGCCAGTACTCGGCAAAAAGCCTGAATGTTTTTTGGCCTAAAAGAATATCCGTTGATTCCATCCATCTTTTCATGAAGTCACCAGCTGCTTCGTCAGCTTCGGCAAAATACGGCGCTGTCCAGCCACCATACTTAAAGTTGCTCGATGTATCTTCCTCTGGTCCACCAGGTGCCTGCATGACTCCGTCTAATGTAATAAACTCTTGGACAATTATCTTTCTCATACCTTTATAACCCATCCTTTCTGCTTTACTAACGCCTATTGTAGCAGGTTAAGGGCATCAAAAAATGTACATTCTGGACACCAACTTAAGGAGTTTTGAGTAAATAAAGGAGTAATATTTAGGTGGGGATACCTATTTTTCAGTTTGCCATAATATTCGGTCTATAGGCCCGTCTTGGGACTTTAACTTTATATATCCATAAGACTGCTGCACGATTTGTTCAAGGATTGGCAGCTCTATATCACTTAACCGCTTGATATAAACGCAGTACCCTGTAGTAGTATGCTTACCTAATTTAGCCAGCAATTCAGAGTAGCGTGCCGTGCCGTCCATAAGGTAAATGGTCATCTTACCTTTTCTTGGATAAAAGCCAATATTGAGACCGTCGCCTTCGCGTCCGCTGTCGTATTTGTAGTGGTAGGTATCAAACCCGATTGTGCCCGCATTCCACAGCTTTGGCTCATGCCCACTTATTCGCCGCATCATTTCAATGAGCACTTGGCTGTCTCTTATAGTCTGCTCATCGCCAAGTGAAGCAACATATCCTTTGACTGAGATAGTTATTTTGTCCATAGTTTAATCTATCCTACGAGCTTACGGTTGATTAATGGCCTATTTATCCTTAGCTCCTAATTGAGCTCTTCCGCTAGTCCAATGAGGATTTGTTCAGGACCACGGATATAGCACAGGCGATACGAATCCTCATACCGAACTATTTCACCGACAAGCTCTGCACCATGCTTCTGCAGCCTAGATACCGTATCATCAATGTCTTCTACGGTGAACATAGTGCGTAGATAGCCAAGAGCATTCACTGGAGCATTGCGATGGTCGGCAACTACGGTTGGGGTAAGAAAACGCGATAGTTCCAATCTGCTATGTCCATCGGGGGTAACCATCATAGCAATCTCGACACGTTGGTTACCTAGTCCTGTGACACGCCCTGCCCATCCTCCTTCAACTATAGCCCGTCCTTCAAGCTGTAAACCAAGTTCCGTGAAAAAAGAAACGACTTCATCGAGTGACTCCACTACGATGCCGACGTTATCCATCCTTTTTAGATTAGATTCTTTTGATTTCATACAATTATATTTTATCACTTAATATCTTAGAGTTAGAGTCTCGTTTGCATTCTTGCCTAAACTAGCTAAAACGCCGACTTACTCGATGTTTTACAGAGGATTTAAATTTATATTATGAATAAAAATAGCTATATAGTCAAGTTAATTATATCAAAATATTCACTCTGGAATAAAACATAATCAAAAGCCATTCAACAAATCTTGACTATTTACTAGTAAAATTGTATAGTCGCATCAGTGTGGATATCCCGCATTCATGATCAAGGAGGACCAATGTACTCTGACCCCGATTGTCCGCTCTGCCCAAGTAACGGTGGCGTGGACATCGTTGCCAAGACGGGTATCGCCTACCTGGTAGAGGCCAAGACCTCGCCAGTTGAAGGATGCTTCCTGATCGTTCCGACGGAGCACATCACCCACCCCATGGAGCTCTCGCCTTGCTGGCAGATGGACTTCGGCGCGCTCCTTGTGAGCGTCCCGTGGTACGAGGCGACCAGCTCGTACAACATCAGCCTCAACATGGGAGTGGCGGCCGGCCAGACCGTGCCCCACCTCCATTTCTGGGGTCATCCCCAGAGCCGAGGTCGAGGGTGCTTCCACGTACGGACAAGGGCTTGTGGCCCTCCTGAGGAATGTGGACGCTCTGGCGGACTACATCAGCCACTGAGAACTCACACGAAAGCCCCGGCCTCACAAGGCCGGGGCCATTCTCATTTTTAATCCAGCCCTACCTCAGTAAATGAGATTAGGGAGTTACACTGACAGCATAGAACTTCGCTTACATGTCGACTTCACTGAAATAGTAATGCCAAGCAGGAAGCTCTAGCCCGAAGAACTTCTCAGGTGATTCCTCGTAAAGTTTCTCGACTTCAGAAACCTTCATCCACTTAGCATCTTTTGCTTCGCTAAGTTGCGCAACCGGCTCGCCAGGCTCAACCTCACAGATAAACACAAAAGCCGATCCAAGGTTTACCGTTCTTTAGTTGTTACGTACAGCAATAAGGCCGAAAGCCTATAATACTCATAAACTAACTCGGATAAATGAGTTAACAAAATAAGTGCGAGTTTAAGGCGTTCTGCCCGTGAGTAAATCAGCCAGTGCCTTACCGATCAGCTGGTTTGTCGCCTCTTCCACGAAAGCCCACTGGCCATTGGGGTTATTTTCTAGAAACCAATACTTGCCAGCATTATCCAAAATCATATCAATAGCACCGAACTTCAAGCCAAGGTTCTGTACCAGCTTTACGCATTGTTTAGCCAGATTTGATGGCAAATCATACGCACGTATTGTCATACCGTCCCTGTATAGCCCGATTCGCCAGTCTCTCACCGCAGAGTTAGTGTCAGTATTATTTTCTTGGATACTAGCCGCAAAAACTTGATCTCCGATAACCGTTATACGTAAATCCAGGCTGACATCAACGGCCTGCTGGAATATAGACGGAGCAAGGTTGAGGCCCGTCAAATCGACTGCCTTATCAATCTTTGTAGTATAAAAACCATACAACGCGGTATCTCGAACAAAAAAGTCTGCCCGTATCGGTTTAGCGATAACTGACTGATGCGAACGCAAAAAATGACGGGCGGCAGCTTCATCCGATGTAACAATCGTGTTCGGCACATTAAAGCCAAGCTTACGCGCGAGAGTAAGCTGTAGAACTTTGTCCTCTGCCCTGCGTATAGCATAAACGTCAGAGACCCAATTAGCATCTGGGAACAATGTCCGAAAGAGTATCCCGAACTCTCGTAACGCGGTGAGGCTATACTCCTTTAGTTCCGGCGCAACAGGCAGTTGATCGGACTGGAATGATTGAGGGCGTCGATACCATACCCCGCAGACATCTCGTATTTCACGCTTGCCCAGCAACACACGCATATCAGCTTCAGAAGACAAATCCAGTGTCACTGATTGACCATCAAGTATGGCTGTTTGATCCAGTAGGATAAATGGCTGCGGTAAGTGTTTTTCGACAAACGGCAGGTGCGCATCATCGGGATGGCTAATTGCCACCACATGTCTGCTTCGTTGCGTTGTCATATTACCTAGTCTCTGTCAGTAGCAGAGGTGCTATCCCAATGACCTGGTTTACCAGTTACTGTTCTTGTACTGACTTGGGTCCAGTTAGTGGGCGCCGGATTTCCATATTCGTCTTCGGACTCAACTTCTGCTGCCAGCTTTACCCCGAAAGGTGTTATGTAATTTGCCAAACTTTTCAAGGCAGTAGATTCTGCATCTCTTGTGAGCTGATCAGCGGTAACTTCGACCAGCCGTGCCGGTAATTCATCGGCTTCAAAGCCAAGGGTTTCTAGTTGTTTCATGCTTCTCCTCCTGCTACATATCGTCTAATAGTAATAACACACTACGTCCGTATAATGCATTTGTCAAGGATTAATCTCCACAACAGTCGCCCTTATGCGAAAGGAAAATGTCTGACATGAGCTGAGGCTGTTTTCTTGGCGCTGGATTGCAGACGTATTCCTAACTGTAAACTTTGATAAAATCGATACGCATAAACTTATGGATTTAGTGAAACAATTTAATCTATCGGGTGATATAATCTAAACAAAAGAGGAACTGAAACAATGGGAAAGATTATTGCAATTGGAGGTGGCGAGATAGGTCGCCCTAAAGAAGATGGCAAAGGACACTATCCAGTCGAAACAACACTTATAGATACCGAAATTCTACAACTTACAAATAAAAAGAGCCCGACTCTGTTATTCATACCTACGGCTAGTTATGACTCCCGGAATTATTATCAAGTTGTCAAACAACACTTTACGAAATTAGGCTTTAGTTCGGTAACTCCACTTTATTTGTCTGATAAATCATTAACAAAAAAACAAATTGAAAAAATAATTTTATCCCACGATGCTATTTATGTCGGTGGTGGTAATACATTAAGAATGATGAGTATATGGAGAAAACTGGGTATAGACGCGATACTAAAGAAGGCATATAGACAGGGTATTGTATTGTCAGGCATAAGTGCTGGATCAATATGCTGGTTTAGCTATGGTAATTCTGACTCACGAAAGTTTAGCAGCGGCAGTGATAAACTTGTAAAAGTTACTGGACTGGGACTTATTGATGCTCTTCACTGTCCTCACTACGACGCAGAGCCACATAGGCAAGCTGACTTAAAGAGAACGATGAAAACTACATCCAAGGTCGCAATAGCACTAGATAACTGTGCCGCTCTTGAAGTCGTAGATAATACATACAGAATTATTAAGAGCAAGCCTGACGCAAAAGCAAGAAAAATATATTGGAAAAAAGACAAATACTTTGTTGAAGATATTCCAGCAAGTAAATCATTTAGCGATATAAGTAAACTTACTCAAAAATAAAATATGACCCGCCTGAGTCATATTAGTTAGAAACAATACTGTTTCTAAATTGTTTGGGTCTAATTGGTGCAACGGAACAGAATCTTCTCAAACTTTTTGAATGGATTATCTATGAAGACCGCAATCTGAATTTAATACTCCCCCGGGAACAAAGTAATACGACTAAGATTATTTATTGAAACAAGCTTGATCGTATCGCTAAGCAGTATATTCCCAGCCGGGTTGCCATGATTTTGTTTTTCGCCAATCCTCATCAATTGCTTGTTGCCAAGTCTTACCTCTCAGGATTACATCTAGGGCAAGTTGTGGCCCCTGGTGCGCAACGATAGCAACATGTTTACCGTCGTAGTTCTCGCGAAGAAAGTCAACAAAACTAGCGAGTCTCGCTTCGACATCTTTGTAGCTTTCGCCGTTTGGAAAAGGAGTATCAATAAAGTTTTCCATACGGTTTTTGAAATCAGCCGCAGACTTGCCGTTCATATCGCCGTAATCACATTCACGAACTCGCGCGTCTTGAATAATCTTATATTTATCGCCAAAGCCTAGTTCGGCAGAATCAATTGCTCGCTGCAGATCTGAACAAAATACCACATCAAACTGCTTGTCGGCCACCTGTTCGCCAAGCTTTTCTGCCTGATCTCTGCCCATTTCTGAAAGTTCACCAGGAAGCCAACCAGTAGCCAAATCCTGTTCATTATCAGTCGTCGTACCATGCACAAAATAAGTAATTTTTACGCTCATGTATTACAGTGTAGCAAAATACCCCTTATTTGGGGTATTTATGGTGCATAAAATTAGTGCTGGGTTACAGACGTATTTCTCACTGTCACTTCAGAGAATATAGACATACATAAGCTAACTAGTCTAGCGAAACGATTCAACTTATCAAGCAAGCTATCGGTTCATGGTCGATGATATAATTACCCTATGAAGCTATACTTCGTCCGACATGGTGAAACAGATGAAAATGTTAATATGGCTGGCAGCCCTGCGGACGATGTGTCACTGAATCAACTTGGCATTCAGCAAGCAAAAAATTTAGCGGTCGAATTGAAAGATGTAAAATTCGACACTATTATTTCATCTCCTCTTAATCGTACCCAGCAAACTGCGGAACTAGTTAATGAATACCATCAACTTCCCATACAATTAGATACCGCGTGGCGAGAACGAGACCTAGAATCTTATTTGGCGTTAGATGTTTGGAATGACGCTTTTGATTTTGATAAGAATGTCCAGCTGGGCAATAGTGAGCCTCTTGCGGAGTTCTTTGGACGAGTCTATGCGGCACTTGATAGCCTCAAACAAGACCATGAAGATAAGACTGTATTGGTAGTATCACACGGTGGAGTGCAGAGTTGCCTGTATGCTTATGCTAATAAGTTGCCCCTCGAAGGAAATATGCGTATGAACCCAATGAAAAACTGCGAATATCGAATCTATGATTTGTAACTTAAAATCACCAGAACGGGCCTTAACAGATTAAAAATAAACAGAAGACACATTTTTTCAATGCGTCTTCTCTGTTATGAATTCATGGTGCAGCGGGCGCTAAAAAGTTTCCACGAAATCAGTGGTGAGATAGAGCGATGGAGAGAGATTTTGGCTGTTCCCTATCAAGAGTATTTATTAGCTAAGTGAGGACTGGGACTTACACTGCTATTCGTTAATCTGAATAAGGCAACGACTCGAGGTATACATAAGATTGCGATTATAGAGGCAATACACATCGCAACAATGAACGGTGATTTCTCGCCGTAAAACGCAACTAGCAACCCGAAAGTAAACTGTCCTGCCGCGCTACCGCTATCACCTACGATGACATGCAGGGCTGATCCTTGTTTGGTTTGGTTATCCTCTAACGCGTCAAACGCCAATGATTTAATTGCAGGGGAAGTACCCCGTGCAAAGAGACCTAGAGCAAAAGTTAAAACATACAAAATCCACAAAGAATGTGCAAACAAAATCAACAGTATTGAAACAACCAGCCCTATTTCAGCAATTCCAACTGCTTTTAATCCCGACAATCGGTGTGCGAGTATTCCTACTAGCCAGCGCCCGCTCATATATCCTAGGAAAGTAAAAGCCTGCAGAAGTATGCTATTTTCCAATGAATAACCTTTGGCAAGAAATAGAAGTGGAAGAAAGACAAACAGTTGCGAACTACAGAATGAATCTAGGAATTCAAGTGACAAGAAAAATTTGAACGGCCTATTATGTTTGATTGCCTGTGCAGTAATTTTCGGTGCAATATTTGTTTTCACAGACTCTTGGCGTGACGCATAAAATAGAAAAATAATCGCAAACAGCGCAATTAAGGCGACGGCTGCTTTCATCGCACCTAAAACAACTAATCCAGCAACGACAAGCGCAAAAGCAACCCTGACGATGTCAGCAACCATACTTAATCTTGCAATCATCTTGAATCTATTTCCACGAGTAGTCATATTCGCAGTGATTGCGTTGACACCCGAGAGAGCCGTTCCTGATGCTACGCCCATTACCCCATAGGCCAACATGAGCAGAGCAATATTCTGAATGCTAAGAGCGGCGAAAACAATACATGAAGCCACCATCACACCAACAGCCGCTAGCTGCAAGACATGACGTGTAGCCAATTTATGCAGCCATCTCACGACGGTTACCGCACCGACAATCGTAAAGACAATAAAAGTAGCCCCAATATATCCGATCGCCTGAGCATCAATGAGTTTCTCGGCATACAGTACAGGCAAAAGCACAGAACAAAATACAGGAAAACCTTTGGAGAGCGCAGTTAAAATATAGAGGTCAAATGACCTTTTGGGATGTCGTTTCATCAGCGTCCATCATATCATAAGCAGAAGTTTTGACCATAAGGGATTCTAACCCCATTTACAGAGATACATATCGAAAAAAAACACACCTCTCGGTGTGCAGTATCTGTTATCTAAATTGGTGCTGGATTGCAGACGTATTTATAATTGTTAACACAGAGAATGTTAACAATTATAAATTAAGTAATGTAGCTAAAACTTTTAACTTGCGGTCAGGTTTAATCCATTAGACAATATACTAATGGATTTTGCTCAACAAGCTCAAGTCTGCTGCAATATCTATTTTCAATTGCCAGGCAGCAATGCCGCATTATGTTGTCTCCACATCCATCTGGGCTAAAACCTTAAACAGCGCCTGTTCGATCAGCTCTGCTCTTGATATCCTCCCATTTGTAAGATATGATGGCGGATCTTTTTCAGTAAAGCCATGTTCTGCCTGCAAGAGGACACCAAGATCAGCATATTTACTTGGAATCTTATCCATCATTTCTTGTGGGTATTCTACTCCAAGATCTATACCTACCATGCTCATACCACCAGGCTGTCTCTCGATCACCACCACCTCACAGCCTTTCCAATTTGCACCAGGAAATGGTTTTATCACACCACTCTCGCTCGTCACTAGATAACCAGATTTCTCGTCCACGAGACGACGGAGTTTTGTGTGTCTATTTTGCGCTCCTTCATATATTTCTTGAATGGATAGCGGCTGAGCCGCCACATCAGATTCTACATCAAAACCAATGGTTTCGATTTGAAGCCCTATTCGAGCAAACGCCCGCTTTACAGCAGTATGCTTTATCGGACTTTGACTACTGACATATACATCTACGATTTCGCTCATCCTTGTTGCTCCGCTGCTCCTCTTAATTGTATAGGAAGGATGTTGTCACCTTCCTCATGTTAATAGTCTACACTGAAATGGATAAGCACATAAGAGGCCCTAACGGATTCAAAAGATGAAACTCAAAAGAAAAAGATACGTATCTCTCAACGTATCTAATCTGTTATAAACTCTTAGAATACATTATTAATAACTCTTCTTTGAGTATCCCGAAGCTATTAGGACCGCAACCTTCAGTTGAAACTATTATTTACTAAAAGCTATTTATCCTTGATATTGAAGCCTCCGTCAATCAATAAATCAGTCCCTGTGGCATATGAAGCATCGTCAGAAGCCAAGAATAAAACAGCCTGGGCAATTTCTTCAGGTTGTGCAATACGACTTAGAATTGTCTGTTTGCTAATTTTGTCAAAAATTTCAGGAGGCCAGCTCTTTGACATATCTGTTTTAACATAGCCAGGAGAAACACTATTTATACGAACCGTTGGAAATTCCTTTGCTAGTGCTTGCGTCAGAGCAATAACTCCCGCCTTGCTAATGCCATAAGTCAGGCTTTTCATACTTGTGAGACTATAGTGACCTTTAATTGAAGCGATGTTTACGATTGAACCGCCCCCACGTTCAACCATACCTGGAATGATTGCTTGAATACAGTGTAGTGTACCAAGGACATTCACCTTGTACTCTTTAAGGGCTTGCTCATCATCGGCATCTCGAACATCGGTATTTCGCGACCTACCAATCCCTGCGTTATTAACAAGAATGTCAATTACGCCTAGTTTCGCAATCTCCGAATCAACGGCTTTTTTATCTGCGACATCGAAAAAGGTTTTTAATGAACCTTCAATTTCCTTATGTGTTTGGTTGAGCTCATCAGAGTCCGTACTTGCATGGACTATGACTCTGTAGCCTTTTGATGCCGCAAGCATAGCAACCGCTTTGCCTATACCTCGACTGGAACCGGTGATGAGAATTGTCTTCATACCTTGATTATACAGGAGAGGAAGAATCTAAGAGATATAAGGTAGAAATATAAAAATAAAAGACATCTTATGACATCTTTTATATATAAATTCAATTGGTGCAGCAGATGGATAAAAGTTTTCACTTGATAAGAGGTGAGCTAGATCGTTGGCGGTTGATCCTTGAAGTTCCTTATCAAGAATATCTACAACATAAGTAAGTGTCGGGACTTACACTCTGTACGCTCAATAGTATGTATTTTGTCTGCGATACCATCATGCAGCGAGCTGATGAACCGTTTATGATTTAAAATGAGCTAGTGATCTGGCGAACTTGTTCAGCCTCTATAATTCTATTATACAATATCGGCCTATCGCGCTAGAAAGCTACCGTTGCCTAAGCCCTCTTTTTCTTACCGTTACTTTGCGTAGTTGTATTAGTATTATAATGCCTCTCAAACAAACCGATGCTCATTGTATCAGGCATAGCAATTCTATCGCCATTGTCAAAATCGAAAAGCTTATCCATATCTAGGGTATTGAACGCTTTGACCTGCGTATCTTTTGGCTGGGGTATTCGTAGTCGTGATTTATGAAGTGCAAGCATATTATGAAGCAACATCCCCGACAAGTAGGTACTGGTAAACCTCTGTTCCCATCTTATAAACTTAAAGGTTCGTGAAAACTGCTTAATAACCTTGTCGGGTGTCTTTTCTGTTTTTGAACTAAGATACATAAATGTATCCTGCTTGTCTGCGCCAATAACCTTGCCGTCATCTATCTGGAATCCAAACTGAGTATCAAGCAGGGCTGCACCGTGCTTATAAACATTGTAGTCCTGATTATTTAATATATCTGAGCCAAGTCTGACCAGCATGTATACCGCATTAGCTATGCCTTTTTGCCACTCCTCATCACTAAGTGTTGAATACAGCTCCCTCGGACCGAGAAGTATTTTTGCTACTTCTTCGTCATGACTACCTTCAAAATACTCCCTCTTAATCAGCTTGTCGATTCTGTCTTTAAACTCTCGAAAACTCTGCATTTGCTCAACTCCAACCCATGGACAGTCAGGATTTTCAATATGAGCAAAGAACAATCTAAAGAATGATTCTATAGCGTGGTAGCTATTGATAGCGAGCTCTCTTTTGGCATAGCCCTCTAACCACTTGCTATCTATATCCGAATCTTTCACTGTCAACTTGCCTACGCTAAAGCCCTTATCTAAGTGCTCCTTCATCGGCTGCACGTCTGCAATGAAACTAGCTAGAACAACGGCTTTATTTACAAAGTAGTCCTCGTCATATTCACCATAAAATTGCTTGTTAAGCTCAGCGATTGGATTATTTGGGTCGTCTAAAGATAGTGGGATAAAAGAGTCTTCATCCGCTTCGTTTGGAGGTGTCTTGTCTGCCATATACCTATAATAAGCCAGTTCTAACAGTACAGAAAGTTATAGCCGCCACAAAGCTAGATTTTGCCTTCTAATTGAACTTTATTTTTTATCTATTTCGTAAATATTTGCTCTTGGCTTAAGATAGTAATCTCGTAATCCTAATTCCCAAATTATAAATAGTTTTGTTATGTCGGAGATAAAGATATTGTTGATTTCAGCTTCCAGATGCGTCTCTTCCTCTACGTAATAGTCCGTTCGATCGCTTGCTTGATGAGCATGTGGGTGGCGTAGACTATCCAGATATGCAAGAGATTCTATATTACCGGTATCATTATTCGGTCTTAACATTCCCATTTTATGGAGTATGCGAATTGCAAATAGATTTGACCGAGTCGACGGCATTCCGTATTCCTTAAGTAGCGCAACAGAATCAGGCATACTCATCTGTACCTTCTCATGTATAAGGTCGAGTAGACGCCAATATTGAGTGTACGCTTCGGTCAAAAGTTTTAGCTCTTGCAATTCATTTGCCCGTGACCAAATAAAGGCTGAATTAAAAAAACTTCTCAATTTGGCTTGTCCGATATTTAGACCGGAAATATCTTCTAAAAGTTGCATACCCATATTTCCAAACTTTTCCGAAACATGCGAATTTTCAGCAAGCAAATGTTCTTTTCTCTCGTTATGTCCACTTGTACCGTAGTTTATTTCTGTAGTTAAAATGTCGTAATCTTCAGAATAGACATGTTCAAAGCAAAACGAATACAAAATACGTATTTCTTTTGAGACACGTTCGTAAGAGTCTTCGCTTAGTCCATCCTTCAAATTTGCTACAAGACTATGTCCACCGACGCCATAAGTTGTAACCGCATTAAGTAACTTGAAGTTTGTAATATTAACGTTGACGCCTATATCGGGTATATTAGATCGAAATTGTGCCATGTTATTACACTCCTGATCGTCCTCTACCAACGCTCACCCCAAAGAAGTGTGAGAGCATACTAGCAACCTCTTCAACGGCGTTTTTGTCGATTACTGCATATTGCTCTTTAGATTCTGCACTACCGTGAGTTTCTACTTCCTCTATTACATAGGTATCATTCATTTGCTTGTGTAACGTGAGACGATAATGTTCATTACCGCCAAAGCCTTTATATATGTGGAGAATGCTGTTTTCCATAAAACAATGCCAATGATTTTTGGACTCATCGTTGCCGGCACTTAACTTTTCGTAATCATCGTTACTGATTTCCCAATGTACGGGAATAGTTCGGACTTTTTCTAATGGTTTAAATTGGCGATCTAGGCTGCTCATTCTAATTCCCTTTTCTTAAGTGTGGCGACAACTTTATCAAATGTGCCTACACCATTCTTATTATCAAGATTTGCTCCTGAAATAGATACATTCTGCCAGCTATTTAGTTCTAAATAAGGGTAGCTGGCAAGATTAGGTACTGCTTCGATCCACTTATCTCTTGCGCGCATGATAATAATTGTCTTACCAAGCCGCATAGCCTCACGCACGAGGTGGAACTGATACTGTTGCGAAGGAACGTAATGCTTGTTATATGTGTAGGTCACGGAGTGGTATGGGAAGAATTCAATCATCATTACCCCTTGAGCCAATTCATCACGAGTAACACCTGCTTTTTCGAGTGGCTTCAGCCTAGCCGTCCACCACTTGTAGCCTCCTGTTTCTTGAACCCTAGGTGACAAATAAAGAAATCCAGAATTGGTACTATGATCCAAGTTGGCGCGGGCTTCATGAACCCAGTAAGGATTATCGAAGTTAGTTGTTGCGTCTGCTTCCTCAAACCCTGGATTAAGTAATAGGCAAACCACTTTTGCTGTTTTGATGTCTCCTCCGTAAGGTTCTGGAAAACCATCGAAACGAAGACCGTCTCGCTTATATTTCGGGTTGTTCAATGTCTCAATATCACAGGGTGCGACAAACGGAGCTTGTTTTGGCAAATCTAACCAAGGATTGTCCATATTTAGTTTGATCGCCCCTTAGGTGATTGTACAGCACGGAAATGTCGAGTATCAAGCAAAAACACATCTCCACGTAACTTATGCCACCTATCAATACATTCGAGAACTTCGGCCACAGCATCCACGAGTAACCTCCTACCATCATTGTTAGCTAGCATAGGAAGCGTATATTCCGCCCTATATTTACCAATGTTTATATCGTTGAATGCAGCTACAGCAAATTGCCCGGATTTCTTTGTTTTTGACATAAGCAAATACCGATTTTCAAACTTATTAACTTTGTTAAGCTCGCTTCCGTTTATTACTTTGTACTTATCATCGGGTTTACCATTTGCTTTGTAGTAACGCGGTTCGGTAGCGGTTTCAAGCTGTCTTATGGCGCCTATGAGTCGTATGAAGTTATTACGTTCTTCTACATTTAGATTATTGTATGTCAGCTCACTAGAGACTAGATCATTGATAGCCTTTTCGCTTTGCAACCAGTCTGTTGCCAGAAAGAATACCATTACACTATTCACTTCAACACTCTTGAGCATTTTTTCTGGTGTCATTTGTAGTAACTTGAGTACCTTATTTAATCCTGGCGTTGGTGTACCAATTACCAGCGGCGCTATGCGATTTAATAATGTAAGCAGTTCGCGATCGGCTTGCATCTTCACATAATCAGATAGGTCTTTATTTTTTTCCGCTTCTGCCTTCTCCCTTACTTGCTCATAAAGGAAGATGACTATCGGTATGATAACAAGACTGGCACTAACATTTACCAACAAGTCCGATAGCTTTCCGTCAAAAGTTAGCGATACCAAGAACAGCACTATGCCTGCCGCCAGAGGCAGTACGTATGGGTATTTGTTTATTACTAATTTTATATTCATCGTAATTCAATGCTAACACTAAAGATACGATTATCGCATCTGGTTTAATTTTTCTTATCTGACGGGTTTAGATTTAATCCGAAAGTTGTTCCTAAATTGTCACCAAGTTCTATTAAGTAATCAGTAACATCGCTGTGCTCTAAGTCTGTAGGGTGTTTGATAATGATTTCCATAGCTTCACTACTGAGGTCAACACTGCCGATATTTTCGCTGATTAAACGTATTGCTTCATCGGGTATTGATTTAGTCCTCAAGAACTCTGCTGCTCCTCGAAACTTACTACCTGCTGCATATGCTCCGACATCCATCATTGCTACTAGGCAATGCTCCATCTGCTCTTCAAGGTTATTCTTCTTAGCAATGTCGTAATGTTCTTTCAGTCGCATTATTGAAAGGCTTGCTCCCCGAATATTGCCCTCATCAATCGTTCGTTCTGCGAAAGTTTTTATTTCGTACATCAATGAGAAAAGGGTATTTCGATTATCGGTATCGCGCTCCGAGTCAACGCAATAAGGTGCAAGTTTGTCAGCGATCACATACAGGCAGTCGTAATGTATCAATGGATACATATCTGGTCTACTTCTTTCAAATGCATACCCAACACCTAAAACGGCGTTCATGAGGGCGCTGAACTCAGTTTCATACATAATGTTCATGAGCATTTTTTCTTCAGGCTTACTCCCAGACAACATCCTCTCGCCAAGCCAGCCTAGACATCTGTCAATGTTGTCCGCCGTTTCCTTCATTTTTTCCGTCTCAATACTGGTCTCGTTAATAATACCCTCACCAGCACTACGGATTGCCGACATGACACTTCTGAACACAGCTGGCTGCTTACCCATATATTCATCTCCAACGTCTTGCCATAAGTCTATTAGAGGATTGAGCTCATTTACACTCTTCCTTTCAACCAATGCAGTCGCGATGCGATCAGTACTTTCAACTGCTTCAAGCAGAACACTCTGTAGTCCGTGTGCACCTGCTAGTTCTATGCAATTATCGATAATTGCTGAATAGTATTTAACGAGTTCATAAAGTATCTTGTGGTGCTTTGATTTCGTTACATCAATTATTACTTTCTCTAGAGATCGTAATGCGGCTTGCGAAGCCTGCAAGTCGTCTCTACGAACCGCTTGCATTAGATAACTTTCTAACGGTAGCAGCGGATTTTCTTTATCAGCTATCTTAGTTTTTCTCCGATTGTAATCTTCAAGTTTCTTTTCGTATTCGGCATTTATTTCTTCGTCACTACGTTCGTCAGTATCATCAGCTGTAGCATTAAAGAACCTTATATGAATTGGAGGCGTGGGCATAGGAAGATAGGCGTCTTCAAAATAAGATTTGATTGCATCGGGTGTTGTTTGCTTAGACAGAAAGTCCAATGCGTTTGATGGTATTAGATACTTGGTTTCTTGAATTATTGCCAAGGCCAAACCTATAAACGTCGAGATGACCAGCAATAGGTTAAGGATCGCAAACCATTCTGAATGTACAATAGCGTCTGAATGTGCATTAAACCAAAGATAGTTATGCCTGTCGAGTGATAGCAACAAGGTTGCTAGTGATGTCGACAAAATGCTAATAACGAGTAGGATGCTAGTGGTTACGAACGACACCCCTTTAATCATTCGCTGCGTGCTCTTGAATGAGAGTAATGGCCTAAGCACTTGCATTAGGGCGATTAGTCCAGCAAAACCTATGCCAAACACTGTAACCTGTATAACGAATAACGAATTGTAGTAGCCGCTTAAGTCACTCATATTCTCTCATCATAACATTCGTACCAATCACTTGCTACAACCCCAGTAATTGCCCCCCCGTCAGTCAATTATTTCCCTACTGTGTCTCGTGCTTTTTTCGCCGATCGCCGCCCAACTTTTTGTCGTAAATGCGGCTCCTCTTCATCCTTGTCCCTAAAATTAAAATATATGACAATGAGACCCATAAGGAAACCGATAGCACCCATTGAGACTGTAAGGCCAATAGTAAGGATTAAGCAGATTAGTGCTGCTATAAATCGTTCTGTTTTCTTGTTCTTTTCATTCATATAAATATAATATTTTTAGCTTGGCTAGTATTTTTTTGGCCTCAAACATATCTTTATTTCTCTACTTTCCTCTTATTCATTATTTTAGTAGTAAATTTATAAAACCAGATGGAAAAAGCTACAGTTATCGCAAAGGCGATAGCAATCAAGATAGTACTGTTATAGTTTCCATAATTCACGCCATCAGTACCCTTAACATTTCCAAAGATAGCACTTCCAGCCGAGGCCAATAAGATAGTTACTACATTTATAACTGCCACGGACAAAACTGCATCGACTACGATTATTATTAGCTTACGAACCATAATGCTCCTGCTGCTACTTGCAGCGTTATTAGTAATTGTTTTCGTGGCAATCAAAAAGCCCGCCACGAGTGATGACCTTTCGGCCATCCATAATCCTTTCGGACTACGACAACGGAAAGAAGTACTCATGACGAGCTGTTTCTTTCCGTTGATTTGATTGACCATGCCACCGCTAAAGCAATGGTTTAGGCCATAGGCGACGAGTCGCTTGAGGATTACTATATAACAATCAGGGTAACTATTAAAGCACAAGCCGTTCACTATTCCCGCTACAGGCGGCGAAGTTATAGTGCAGAGGTCTTAATCTTTGAATTCGTTGTATATTTATCAACAATATATATTGACCGTGCAGGAATTTTTTTGGGCGTAAATCGCTGCTCTCCCTATCGAAAACAACACCGTTACACTTGACATATGACAAACATAAGCGTATAGTTGGACATAGAACTAAGTCCCCAGAGTACTTCGGTACACCCATTGTTAATTTTTGTTTTATGGGGACGAACAGCATAAGAATTCAATCAGTCCCCTCATTGTTCAATGAGGTAAGGAAGATAGGATTTTTATGCCTTTTTCTTTACAGAATAATGAAAAGATTCTAGATTCAGGAACAGAAGAACGTATTCCTGAGATTAGTTTCAAACAAAAGCGAAAACAGGATGCCTTAGACCTTGCATTATTGGTCTACGATATGTACAAGGAAAGTCAGATGAGTGATAGGATTATGGAGATTAACAGGAGTGACAATGACTAAAAACATACTCGCAATAGCCAACTATCGTGTTTCAAGTGACGAACAGCTACTCAATGACAGCCTTGCACGACAAAAAAGGTCTGTAGAGAAAGCTGCCGACGAACTTGGCGTTAAAATTGTACGCCATTGGTCTGGAAGCGTATCAAGTAAAAAATGGGCTAACTTGGATCGAGATGATCTTGAGCAAATGCTTACCGAATGTCGGCACAACCGTGCGATTAAATATGCCATTTTCGATGAATTGGATCGTTTTATGCGTTCAATGCTTGAGTTAGCTCACTTTATCGTCGAATTCAAAAAGCTAGGAGTGGAGGTAAAGTTTGCCTCACAGCCTAATCTAAAAACAGATACTGCTTCCAATACCCTGATACTCATGCTTGAAGCCTTCAAAGCGGAAGGCAGTAACGAGGAAAGGCAAAGAAAGTCTATTGCAGGGCAGATCAATGCCCTACGAGACGGCCGGTATCCATTTGCTCCTAAGCCAGGCTATATGGGTGGGCGAAAAACTGGTGTACCAGCAATACACCCGATCAAGGGACCCGCATTACAAAAAGTGTTATTAGACATTGTTAATAAACATGTTACGCCGTCGCAAGGTTTGATCGACTTGAATAATAGTGATTTCATGAAGGGTGGTCATTCATTATATAAGATGGATAAGTTCCGTAAGATCGTAACTGATTCATTCTATGCAGGTGTAGTCGAAATAGATAAACAAGTGAAGTTTCGTAATGAAAATGGATTACATGATCCCTTAATCACTTTAGAACAGCATTATGAACTCGTAAGAATAATGGACAAGAAAAAGAAAGTCCAAGCTGGTCCAAGGAAGAATGGCAATCCCGACTACCCATTGAGTAACTTAGTTACATGCAAACTTTGTGTCGGTAAATCAACGATACCAAGATATGCAGGATTCAAACATAGCAATGGGAAAAGTAAGACACTTGTTTATCACAAATATAGATGTCGGTCATGCAATAGATACATTCCAAGGGAAGAACTACATCCAAAAATTGAACTCCAATTCCAGAGCAATCCGATCACACAAGATGGCGAGCAAGATTTTGTCGAGGCATTAGACATAGTATGGAAGCGTAAAGAAGCTCAGGCAAGACAGGACGCGGTGCGATTGAATGAAAAAATCAAAGATGTAAAAAATGATATAAATAACCGTGCGATGGCGGCCATAGACCCATCCAATCTTTCCATTAAGTCGGAGATTTTGTCGAATGTCGCAAAGCTAAAAAGCGAACTGGAAACCCTAGAGGAAGAGTCATCTGGCTTGGTCATTAAAGCTGATAACGACAAGGAGCGTTTCTTGCAGTTTGCTTTCAGTTTTGTACGTAACATGGGCAATCGCTTTCTTGAAATATCTCATGAGAACAGAGTGAGGTGTAAACAAGTCGTTTTTCCAGCAGGATTTCAACTCGACGCAAATAATAAAGTTTACACCCCCGAAATTAGCCCTCTTATCACCTTAGCCACAAACAAAAAAGACCTTCCAAAACTTGAAAAGTCTCTTATGGTGCGGGTTAAGAGACTCTAACTCTCGACCTCATCCTTGGCAAGGATGCGCTCTAAACAACTGAGCTAAACCCGCATATTACTTCACAGATTATAGGGGAGAAAGGGTGATATTGCAAGGGGTTTTGAGTTCTATCGGTCGGCACTCCTAGACGGCGACCAACTATGGCCTCCCTATTTCCGATCAAAGAAAATTGGAACTGTATGTTTGAAGATTTGATAATCTTATCTGATCATTTGGATGAGTTAGATATCAAAGGAGTAATCCAAAACTCTATTGAGTAAGTTCCCCGTCAATAATCTTCACAGTGTTGTCACCAATTACGTATGTTGAATCGCCATCCACAACAATTGCTGCTTCATCGCTTAAGCCGTAAATAACTCCTTTATAATTCTTGGCGATTTCTAGTAACACTTCTTTGCGGTTATTGGGGAAAAGTTTAGAGTTAAGATGTGGTTTAATAGCCACATCAACTAAGCCAAGATACTCATTGATGTCATAGTCATTTTCTTCGCCATATATTTTGGCGTACGCTTCAGTTGAAACTCGATTGCACATAACCATCGAACCTGCACTACTGCCAACATATACTTTTGTCTCAAGTAATTCTGGAAGCAATTTGTCGAGACCTGCCTTTTTAATGACACTCATCAGGTAATCGGTATGACCGCCGATAACGAAAATCACATCAGCCAACTGGAGCCTTGTCTTAACCGTTTCAAGATCAAGCGCGAGAAGGTTCACTAACTCTATACGGCCTTTGAAATTATCTTTTATTTTATTGAGATCATCCAAGACCCAACCATGGTCCCCATGCTCAACAGCGTATGCTTCGTTTATAACAGCAAAATTGATTTCGTTCTGAGGTTTTCCCGCAAGCTCGACGCATTTTGCAATAATTTCAGGCGTACAAAAGCCATTTGAGGTGAGAAGAAGCTTCATCCTAAGAATTCCACAAGCTCATTGTGTATTGTCCCGTTACTTGCGATTACACCTTCGGCTTCTTCTGAGAGAGTCTTTCCTTTCAGGTCAGTTACTTTGCCGCCCGCTTCCTCGATGAGTAGCTGACCGGGTAGATAATCCCACAAATGCAGCCCAACTCGGAAATGGAAATCAGCAATACCTTCGGCAATATCACAGAGTAAGCGTCCAATACAAGCATTAATAACATGAACATTCCGAACGTTGAGAAGTGTCTTTTCGTACAAAGCAAGATTTTCTTTGCGAATTTCCATCTTAGAACTCATGTGGGTGTTGGCATACATCGATGCGAGCTTTAACTCACTTGAAACATGCAGTAATTCACCATTTTTTGTTGCTCCGTTACCTTTTTCGGCAATATAGAGCTGTTCAATAATCGGGAAATAAATGACACTTGCTATGGGTTGATTGTCTTGCAAGATAGCTATCATCACACAAAAGTCTGGACTTCCTTTGAAGAAGTTACCAGTCCCATCTAAAGGATCGATCGTCCATGAGTATTCGCTACCTTCACCCTGGTGCACACCACTTTCTTCGGCAAGAATTGCATCTTGCGGGAAGTGCACTTTGATGCCGGCGATAATTGTCTGTTCAGCTTCTATATCGGCTTGAGTTACAAGATCGCGGGGGTTTTTATTGTTAGACTGTACGTCTTGACGAAAATATTTAAGTTCAATTCTTCCCGCTTGTTTGGCAAGCTGGACTGCGAGGTCGAGACGAGTGAAAGATGTTGTCATACAGTCAAGTATAACGTAGAGCTAAGATCGTTAATCTATATTCTCTAATAATTCCATACAGACCCTACCAGACTTGAACTAAAATAACAGAGACGGTCAAAACAAAATGTCCCAGGACATAAATCCTGGAACATTTTGTATCTGTTGATAATTTTGGTGGACCTTACCAGACAAAACTGGAACTGTGTCTTCTACGGTCTCCAGATTCTTTATGGACGTTTGGAGCAACTAGATATTGGAACCGTCATCAAAAAGCAACAGCGAGGCATTTATTAAAATTTCCAAATGCCATCTTTAAGAATTCTGTTAATCTTAGGAATATCTAGCGATCGAAATGAACGCTTCTATTGACTTATTTAATTATATCTGGTATAATTAAATACGGTTCCTCGGAAACCTTATGGGAGTCTGAGTTGAACAGAACCTTGCTACTTACTAAATTGTGCCTTCCAGTTTGCCGTTCAGGGTAGCAATCTTGCTATGTTGAACGGCAAACTGGAAGAGAGTCCAGTTTCGCAACTGGCGGCAGAGAGATCGCTGGTATGGGGGAGCCCTAACATACGTCTAGGAGATGACCATGTCAAACTCACAGAACACCCGCACCACCAAGCGTCACTTCTACCCGAAGTTCCTGACCGGACAGCGCATCCTCGTGCTCGTCCTGGTCATGTTCATCGCGGCGGCAGCCGGCATCCTGCTGGCCCGTCCCGCGCCGAGCAGCACGCCGACGGCGACCGAGATCGCGCAAGCGGTCAACGGACCCGCCACGTTCCAACGGCCTGGTGTCATGGAGTACGTCGTCAAGACGAACTCCTGCATCGTCGGAGGCACCGTGACGTCCGCCAACTGGCACGTCGGTGCCAAGACCGTGGGTGTCGACGCGGTGGACTGGAAGACCGTGGACTACACCGCGTTCACGTTCAAGGCAGACAACGGCCAGGTCTTCACCGTCTCCGACAACGACGCACTGTTCATGGATCCGGGTGAGAACCTGGGGCTCGAACTGGACTGCGATCCCGCCACGATGAACACGGCAAAGTCCTTCGGGATGATCGCCATCATCTTCGGCGGAAAGTAGCTCCGGCTGATCCTTCGGGATGAAGCCGTGAGTTGGCCCAACTAGTAAGACAGCAAGACGTCGGTGGACGACGTAAAGCCACCCCCCTGATCATCGCGATCAGGGGGATTTTCCTTTTTTGACTAAGATTGGTAAAGTCTCTATGTTTGCCCATCTATAATATTCGCTCTGTAGGCCCTCCCAGACTCGAACTAAAATAACAGAGATGACACAAACCAAAATGTTCCAGGATTTATTTCCTGGAACATTTTGTATCTGTTGATAATTTTGGTGGGTCATACCAGGGAAAACTGGAACTGTATTTTTGATGGGCTTGTTGTTTTATGCGAGCGGATAGAAGGACTATATACTGGAGCGACTCTTAGATAATGTAATCAATGCTGGACGCTATTTTTTAATAATTGCTTAGTCCAGCGCTTGATCTTAGCTTCATGCTTTTCTTTACTTCGGGCATATTCCTATAAAGACAATCCCGTTATGTATAGTGATTCGTAATAAGCGCGTATCTTTTCTGCTGCTTGCTTGGCGGACATTTTACCTAAAACATAGTCACCAGCAATCTTTTGAGATTCCTGTGAAACTTTTAGGCCTTCGAGTTTTTCGTTGGCGATAGCTTGTTCGACAATTTTTCTTCGTTTTTGCGTAGGTGAATTCATACTTATACTTTAGTCTACAGATGGCTTCCTGTATTGCTTTTCTTTGTCGGTTGTGCTATTATTTAGATATCAAGACGAAAAGAGTTCCGAACGGTTAGTTGCCTAAGGAGCTCTTTTCTTATTTCTTGGTCTTGGTACGAGCTATCTTTCGCTTCACGTCTTTATCATCAAGATATGCAAAGTATGACGCCCCTATTTGCTTGTAGAGTGACGACCGGAATTTCTTATTCGGAAAGAGAATTTTCTCCAGTTTTGACTCTTCAATAAGGTAGTCAATTAGCATCTTATAATCTCCGTCACCAGAAACAAGCACTATTTTGTCAAAATCTCGATCTTTATGGAGACGCTTCATGACTGAAAATATGATATCGGAATCAACGTTTCCCTTCTTATTGCCAATCATTGCGGAATTATGCTGTCTGAAAACAAGAATAAAACCAGCATTCTGAATGTTTTCGTAAAGCTGTTCAATTTTTAAGCCTTCCTGTACATATCCAAGATAATAAAATGCCCTTTCGACCTTGTATTTCTCGCGAAGGTAAATTCGAAATTTATACAAATCAACGCCCCAGGAAGGCTCGGCACTCGCCGTGCCAAGATGTAAATTTTGACCATCAATGTAACAATAATTTTTCATAAGGTGTTTTTATTATAACATTGTTGCATAAGCACTATTCTTTCCGTATGAGATATCCTGTAATTCTCTAAAAGTTTCGGGCGTTCTGTACTTCTACAGAATGGCTACGCTAAAACCCCATTTTACAAAGCTTTTTTGAAGTTGATCGAAACAATAATTCCGTACAAACCCTCCCAGACTCGAACTAAATTACAGGGGCGATTTTACAAACTAAAAATCCGAGAACTTAATTCTCGGATTTTCGTATCTGTTGGATAATTTTGGTGGATCATGGCAGGGAGAACTGGAACTGTATATTCTCTGACCTTCAGATTCTTTGTGATCGCTTGGAACAACTCAACACTGAGACTACGCTTGGAGAGGATGATTTATATATAACGAGCTGCCATTCATGAACTATTTGTATAGCTGACTATGCGTACCAATATGTGTAAACATAGCTGTTTCATCATCTACCAGGTAGTAGATAGCTCTATAGTCACCAGTAACATCAATACCGTAGCTCCCTTTGTATGGAGTATTCAGCGCGTGGTTTCTTAATACGTAGTCAAGGGGATCTTTACTGAACCTCGTGATGCGTTCAACCATCTTTTCTTTTACCTTTGAAGAAAGCTTGCTAGCCATTTTATCAAAGCGTTTATGAAAAACTACGTTCATAAGGAGTTAAGATGATCTGCTACTTCGTTAGGCTTAACAAAAACCTTCGATATGTTTTTATTTTGTTTGTAGTCGTCAATCGCTACGCTAAGCTCATGCTCGATTTCTGGTCGTAAACGAGGAAAAGCCGACACAGTTAACGAACGACTGCGGACGAACTCTTTCAGGCTTGCTGATATTACAGTGGTAAGCGGTACACCGATCTCATCGGCTAGGTCCTGAGCTTCACGCTTTAGGGCCTTACTAACCTTTATGTTGATGATAGCTTTATCTAATGTATTCATATACCAAAGTATATACAATGGTATATACTTTGTCAAGTATCAAATTCCTACAAAAATAATGGTAGTGGCTACCTAAAATCTACTAGCCATATAGCTGTTTGCTTCCTGTGACTGCTGCCTCATAGTCTCACAAAGATATGTGAGTACACACGAGACTACCTCTGTTTAATTTCATACGACTGTTTTATTGTATTTTTTAGAAAAACAGTCGTTTTTGTCGTATGAAAAGTAAGTTATTATTAATAATTAAACTACCTACACTGAGTCTTCCCCTCCCAGACTCGAACTAAAATAACAGAGGCCACACAAAACGAAAAGTTCTAGAAAATAAATTCTAGAACTTTTCGTATCTGTTGATAATTTTGGTGGGCCATGCAAGGGAAAACTGGAACCGTATTTTTGAGGGTTTGATTGTTTTATACGAGCGAATAGAAGAATTAGATATTGAAGCGACTACTTGTACTCAATAATTTCGGATTATTACCAATAAGACTACTATTTGGAAACTTTAGTAGAGGGAGATTTTGCAATCGTAATTTTTACTAGTTTACGAAATGTACTTGCTTTCATGTGACTATTATACCACCTCACCCGCTTCTTCAATAAGGATTTTGAGTTTACTTTTGATCGCCACGCTTTTTACGCTTAATCAAGATCACTATGCCCCATACAATGGCTACGGGCACAATTATGTAAAGTGCATAAATTATGAATGGTAATATGAGAAAAAATATATTAACTACTTGGTCTTGGTTCATCTGTTTCTCCTCTTTAATAATTTCGTGTTGCGGTGCGGGACGGCGGCGGAATCTCTCCGCCGCCGTCCCTCCTCCGTCAGGAGGTGTTACGGCTGCTCTTCCCGCTGGCACTTCCATCCGAAGATGGTGTGCTCGTAGACGGTGGCGACCGATCCGGGCCACTTCGCGTTGCAGTAGGCCTGGATGTCCAGATCCCCACCGAACGTGACACCGGCCGGGATTGACAGGTCGTAGCACGTCAGGGAGTACGGGTTGCCCCAGTCGATGGACGTGGCGCCCGTGCTTCCCTGGTAGCGGCACACGGACGTGGCTTCGACCGGGTACAGCACGTAGTAGCCGGACTCGGCCGATGCCGGAGCAACGCCGATGATGCCGATGCCAGCCGCAAGGCCAAGCGTCGTCGTGAGGGCAAAGAGCCCTCGCTTAATGGTGTTCATTCTTCACACTCCATGGTGTGTGTCGGACGTGAACATAGGAGATTAATATCAGGGACTCATTCGGATCTGTCGAAGAGTGTGACAATACAGACATGAATGGATTTCACATCTGCTCTCACCTCTAAAGATTATGTACAATAACGTCTTATATTGCAAGGTCGAGAGACTCCCAAAGACTAGACGAGATGGAAATAGGCCAACTGCTCTCCCGCCCTCCCAGACTCAAACTAAAATAACAGAGACGGTGCAAAACAAAATGTTCCAGGAAATAAATCCTGGAACATTTTGTATCTGTTGATAATTTTGGTGGATCATGCCAGGGAAAACTGGAACTGTGTTTTTGATGGGTTGATTGTTTTATCTGGGCATATAGAAGAAATGGATATCGAGGTACTTATAGAAGTCTAGCCACTAGGTATTAGTTATCACCATCAAATAGTGACAGATAATCTCCGTAAATCCATTTCTGTGCATACACATTTTCACCTTTCTTCATTGGTGAAAGGATACCTATGCCGACAAGTCGTTCAATAACTTTATAGCCGCCTCGCTCCGTGTAGCCTGTCCATTTTACAATATCTGCAATACCAGCAATCGGAATTTTGTACAAGTTTTCAAGTACTTTAACAGTAGCTTCAGAAGCCGTACGATTAAGCATCTGAACCTTGGCCATGTCACGCTCTCGAAGTTTTGTAATTGCAGCACAGGTAGCAATGGCGGAGTTAGCAATCTCAATAACACCATCAAGAAAGAAATCAAGCCATTCTACCACTTCTCCATTATGATAACCATCGAGCTTCTCATAGTATAGTTTCTGATGTTGCTTGAAATATGAAGATAGATAAAGAATAGGCATTTCTAGCAAACCTTTATACCAAAGGAACATTGTAATAAGCATACGACCAGTGCGTCCATTACCGTCATTAAATGGGTGAATTGTTTCAAACTGGGCATGTAAAAATCCCGCCTTAATAAGAGGTAAGAAGTCATCTTCTGCATGAATAAATTTCTCAAACTGGTCAAGAGCAGTTTTCATCTCATGAACTGGAGGCGGAACATATTTTGCATTATCTGGCCGAGTACCAGAAATCCAGTTCTGCTTAGTGCGAAATTCACCTGGATATGCAGGGTGGGTTACTCTAGCATTAGTCATCAATTTTTCGTGAAGTTCGCGAACAAATCGAAGGGTAATCGGAAACGTTTCGGCGCGTTTAAGCCCATAATTTAATGCATCAATATAATGCAGAATATCATCTACGTCAGCTGGCAAATTAATACTCGGCTCTACATTTTCCCGCTCAATTGCATCCATCATGGTAGCATTCGTGCCTTCTATTTGGCTCGATGATGATGCATCCTTGCGGATAAACATTGTCAGAAACCAATCCTTATCAGGTAATAATTCAGTAATACCATCTAATTTACCGAGCAGTCGAACTGCTTCTGTATGTTTAGCAATTATCTTACGGTCTAGTCCCAAATCACCTCCTGGCGGAAAGTCATTAGGTATAAAAGCTTTATAACCTTCTTTTTGGTGTACGTATTGTCCAATTAAAATCTTGTTCATATCTTTATCTCCAATATGAACATTATTGCATAAATCGTTCACATGTGCAAGATACATATGAACGATTTGTTAGAAAAATACAGGACAAAAAGTTTATAATCAAACAGTCATTATAAACTTGAATATTTTCTCTGACTACTCGTACCAAGCCCCGCCCTCCCAGACTCGAACTAAATTACAGGGGCGATTTTACAAACTAAAAATCCGAGAACTTAATTCTCGGATTTTCGTATCTGTTGGATAATTTTGGTGGATCATGGCAGGGAGAACTGGAACTGTATATTCTCTG
>Ga0193717_1000177_pt1 | contig 53508 bp, 64 predicted proteins | sample U2c2metaG_FD_145900 | JGI IMG/M metagenome (GOLD analysis project Ga0193717, IMG submission 145900) | Soil microbial communities from a riparian zone of the East river system, Colorado, United States - U2c2 | ecosystem: Environmental > Terrestrial > Soil > Riparian zone | place: USA: East River... | reverse complement strand
GCGGTCAATTTGAAAACCAAAACAGGGCCTATGCAAAACTGGCGGTAATCGTACCATTGGCATTAGCGATCATGTTCTTATTGCTTTATGGTGCATTTGGAAGGTTCCGCCAAGCAGGCCTGATTTTAAGTATTGTTCCCTTGGCATTATTCGGCGGGATGCTGGCGCTCAATATCAGGGGCATGACGTTGAATGTTTCGTCTGCCGTAGGTTTCATAGCCTTATTTGGCGTGGCTATACAAAATGGGGTTATTTTGATTTCACACATTAATGACTTGCGGAAAAAAGGATATGATATACTCACAGCAGTTATTCATGGAACCAAACACCGCTTCCGCCCGGTACTCATGACCGCTACGGTTGCTGCATTGGGCTTACTGCCTGCCTCATTGGCGACCGGCATCGGTTCAGATGTACAAAGGCCCTTAGCCACAGTCATTGTGTACGGATTATTCGTCGCGACTGCCATTACCTTGTTCGTTTTACCCGCTTTGTATTTTCTGATGGAAAGCAAATGGGGAAAAAATGATTTTCAAAATTCTTTACCTGATAATCAATAATCAGACTTATGAAAAAACTATTAATGTTACTCTTTCTGCTTCCCCTAAAATTATTTGCGCAGGACAATTTTGTCATAGAAATTCATGGTACCCCACCCAATATCAAGCATGACATCATTACGGAACTGCACAGTGCTTATGTATTAGATGGTTCAAAGACAAGCATAGATGGCGTAGTTCCCTCCAATCATTTATTTTATTCTGCTTTGGAAACAAGCCATTGGTTTTCCGGCTGGTATGAATCAAGTGTCGTTTTTTATTATGCAGCAGGTGATGACAATAGAACCGGCTATGCAGGCACACATTTACACAATCTCTTGCTACTACCCAAACAATACAAATTGCCCGGAGATATCGGACTTGGTTTGGTGGTTGATCTTGGGTTTCAGGAGCGCAAATACTATAGTGATAACACTACATTAGAACTTACCCCGGTCATTGATAAACAATTCAATAGGCTCTACATGTCATTGAACACGGGTTTTGTAAAGTCCCTTGATGGTGTAAATGCCGAATCGGGGTTTATTTTCTCACCGGCTTACAAAGTGAATTACTTAGTTGACAACAAGCACCTGGCTCTTGGTATAGAGTACTACGGCACTTTAGGTCCCCTGGGGAGTTTTTCCTATGTCCAGCAGCAACAACACCAGTTATTTTTTACAGGTGATTTATGTAACAATAACCGGTTGATTTTAAATTTTGGATATGGGATCGGGCTTACCAATAACACGGACAAGTCAGTAATGAAGTTAATGATTGGCTATAAATTCCACGATCATTCAAAAATTTAATTTTCAAACACATACATCAGACACTCAATAAAATAATCGTATGAAATTTTTTAACCGATATATATTATCTTCCGGCCTAACGGTATGCGTTGCAATTAGCGCACATGCACAGGTGGATACCACCGTGTCATTAAAAGCGATGCTCACGCTACCGCAGTTTTTAAATAAGGTTGGCAAGGATAACCTGGGCTATGCCGCTCAAAAATACAATGTCAACATCGCCGAAGCGGGAATAGAAAGTGCAAAGGTTTTCCCTGATCCGCAATTATCGTTTGATGTATTCGACGATCAGCACCAGAAGCTCGGCCTTGCACAGGGTTTCGATGTGGGCCTGGGTACCACCATCGAATTAGGCGGTAAAAGAAGGTCGAGGATCGATCTTGCCAAAAGCCAGACCGCGTTAAGCCAGGCTTTGCTGCTGGATTTTTTCAGGAACCTGCAATTGCCTATTACAATGCCATCCAGGAATTTTACCTGCTCAGGGTACAGCATAACTCCTACCAAAGAATGAAGCAATTGGCTAATGCTGATTCTATCCGGTTTAAGCTGGGTGAAATTACAGAGATAGATGCCAGGCAATCAAAACTGGATGCAGGAAATTTTTTAAATTCTGTTTTTCAGAATGAGGCAGACTGGCGGACTTCTTTGCTTCAGCTTAATCTCTTTGCCGGTAAGAAAACCGTAGACACTTTACTGATGCCCAATGGCGATTTCGAAAACCTGAACCGGGAATTCGCGCTTGGTATTTTGATCACCGATGCTCAGAATAACCGTGCGGATGTAGTTGCTGCGCTTAATAGTAAAACCGTCGCCGACAAAAGCTTAGCACTCGTCAGGGCCAACCGGGTTATTGATTTGGGTGTTTCGGTGGGGGTAGCGGGCAATTCCGAATCCACCAGCATTATCGCGCCAACCCCGGCTTACACAGCCACAACGGTAGGTATATCAGTTCCGTTGAAATTCTCCAATCATTATAAAGGGGATATCAAAGCAGCCCAATTTACGCTTGACCAGGCGGGAGTGCAATATGAACAGGTATTGCAACAAATCCAGACAGATGTAACCCAGGCTTATTTCAATTACAAAGCAGCGCAGAAACAAGTTCAACAATATAAAAGCGGATTATTGACCGAAGCTGAAAAAGTATTGAATGGCAAAATTTACAGTTATAAACGCGGGGATAGTTCGTTGCTTGAAGTATTGGACGCTCAGCACACCTATAACGATATTCAGCAAGGATATTACCAGTCATTGAACAATCTTGCTTCAACATTAATCACATTAGAGCGTTCAGCCGGAATTTGGGACCTCAAATAAATTTAAATGGGCTATTATGGGATAATTCCATGATAGCCCATTGAGATCATCAAAATATGCTAAAGTCATGAAAAAGCCGTCTAATTTTCTTTTCTGCCTTATCTTAATGTTATTTACAAGTCAGATCGTTTCCTGTACTAAAGATACCCCTTATAACAGCAATGTGACCATTGCCGCGAATTACAACGCTAAGTCCGTGCCACAGGCCAAGGTATATTTCAGGCCGGGAAATAAGCCAGCGGCTCCGCTTACGCCTGATCAGTATAAGGGGGATACTGACCGCAGACGGCAATGGCCAGGCTACTTTCTATGAACTGACACCCGGTTCCTATTACTTTTTTGCCACGGGATTTTCACCTGAAGCCGGAAGAACCGTACAGGGCGATACAGTCATCAGGGTATTAACCAGATCCCGAACAGAGGTTGATTTTACAGTTATATTAAATATGAAATAAGGATTGATTTAAAAAGTAGGATGATGGGGATTGGAAAATCTAAATTCCTTATCATGATTTGATTACTAATTTTTATTTGAAAAAATTATTACAGCACTCTATTACTTATAACCAACAGAGTTGGAAATAGCACAGCATGCTGTTAGGTACGAACCTAATTCCTGCCTGTACGGTTGCGAGGCTGACGGCGTAATGAAATAGCATAGTAAGAATATGAAAAACCTAATTGAAACGGTAGATACCACCAATCATGTCGCAAAACCCGACTTTCTGGCAAAAACCAGGGTTGTTAAAAGTACACGGTCACTAAAAATATCGCATTTTTTAATGGTGTTCGGCCCCGGCTTAATTGTAATGGAAGCCGATAACGATGCCGGTGCCAAGACCCAGCCAGATAAGGTCAAGTAAGCACAAAAAAACAATGCCATCAACTGGGTAATCATTGCTGTCCTCTTTGTTCTTTCATTTATCCTGGCAGGTCAAATTCTGCTGCCTAATGTTTTTAATTAATGAGCATATTAAATAAACGTATCATGGAAACACAGATCGAAAAAAAACAGAACTTTCCAAATGGTAATAATCAAATTTTCCACCAGTTGGACAACAGAGACTTTGAACTTGTGATAGTCCATCCCTTGTTCGATAGACCCGAGAAAAAGGTTGATATAGAAAATGCCGGGCCTATGAAGGTGACAAAGGCAACCTGGTTCGCTTTGTTCGCCTTACGGGCTTATTTAATTATCATCATTCTGCTGGCAGCCTATCGGTTTTTGGTTTTAGCAGGTATTATTAAACCCTAAACCTTTTGGAAAACTACTGGAACTTATTTTCAAGTAGCTTTTTTTAAAATAAGCTATGGATAACTGGCGATGGTATAAAACAAATATGAGTAACCAATGGCTTTACATGGTATCAGCAATAACGAACACAGTAGGCTCCTGTGGCGGATCAGTAATCTTCCTTATGACGAAGCGCAGCTTTTGGGCAATGAGCTCACGACAGTTTACAACCGGTATCACACCCTGTTGGTTGAACTGGCCTCTACCATTGAAGACTATGATCAGATTGTTACAAAGGTAAAAAGGCGGAAGATTATTAAGAAGCCTCTGCTAAGGAATGGTTAAAATAACACAAATGAACAAGGATACCGGGAGTGCCCGAGATATTTCAGCAAAGCCTTATCGCAAAACAAATGAAGGTTTAGAATTTTAAAGATATTTTGACCCGGCACGAAATTGTTCTTTATGAGGTCAGTTAATAGTTAGTTTAGTTTGGCGTCGCCTGGGTGCGGGCGGCGTTTTTTACCTAAAAAAACGCCTATGCGATAAAGTATACGCTTGGCTTGTGAAATCTTGCATTCAGCAATCACTAATAGCATCAACCGGATATGAAACCGGGCAATCGACCTTGAATTCACCATAAGGTCAAAAAATGAGGAGCGCAACTTTAAAATTTTAAAACAGTGCTTTTTTAAAGCGTCTTTCGTGGCCGCTTCTTTTTAATTACCCCGGTAGGCCCTTCTACTTTAACATATTTAACGGCGGAGGTTTGCTGCTGGGTATCTATTCGTGATACGATAGGCGGTTTTTCTTCTACGGTTTTAACCGTAGGTTCTTTTTCTCCCATGGTTTTACCGTGCAGCGCATTAATTGCCATTCCCGCTCCGGCCTGGCCGATAGTTTCTAAAAAATGCATAGCCCTTGCACTTGCGGGTAACTTTGTCCCTGACGATCTTTATCGTCTTGATCTCCGTAAAGTTATTGAACAGTTTTACCAGTTCAATTTCCTCGGTAATGTGACCGGCAATAACGGGTATGAAGTTTACCGAGGTATTTTTCTAAAAGAGGTTTTGCTTCCTTTACTTACTTAATGCTGATAAATGCATTATCCTTTCTGCGTTTGGTTTTTGTCCTGTTGTATTCAATACGCCCTTTTTTAATATTGTCGCTGGTTAAATGATAAAGGTCGACGGCGTTGGTTCCACATAAGTAAAACGATAACATAAAAAGGTCGCGCGCCATTTCGGCACGGCTTCCCGATTCAACCTTACAATCCCTTATCAGCTTAATTCTTTCAACATCTAAATTGCGTTTCCTGGTTTCCGGGGTATCCACGATCTTATAATTATCGAATGGGCAATACGGAATCCGTATTTGACCTATTTGCGGTTTATTAAAATGCTTCATTGCCGCCTTGAACAGAATACGCAGATCACGGAAATGGTTATGCACGGCTCCGTCTGTCATTCCTTTTACGATCCGTTTACGCAATTCGCCCTGGTTCATCCGCTTTATCTCACGTTTGCCACGCAGGTACTTTTCATAAGAAGCCAGCATCCATTCATTAATTTCAAGCGGGGATAAAGTATTCTGATTGAAATAGTCTTTGAGGCTGAATAATACCGTTTTTAGCGTACCTGCTGATCCGGTACGCTTTTCCTTTTCTAATTCTTCAATATGATTCTGACAGAATTTAAAAAAATCCATCGGTTCGTCCTTATCCCTTAAATGGTTCCTTAAAGTTTCCGCGTTAAAGAATTCAAGTTTGGGGCCGAAGTTACTGATCGTTACCCGATAGTCATCGAGCGTGTTATTCAATATCTGTTTTAAAGTCGCATCCTTGTGGACACATTTGGCGGTGAGTTGCTTGTCAACAACAAAGTGGGGAGTATCGATGTATTTTTTCTCCCCTTTGTGTGCAACCCTGATTTTTACATTGTAAGTTCCGTCTGCTTTTTTGTGGTGTTTGTGGATTTTAATACCTACAGTAGCCATGACATAATCTGTTTTGGCGAAAGAGGTCAAATAGTTTTGTGCCCTATTTGTGCCCTTTTTTCGCGGGGTTAAACAAAAAATTATGTAAAAGCTATCGGAACGGATCGTTCCTGACAGTTGGCATTTGCCATTAGAAAGTGCCCAAATATACGAAAAAAGGCCTTTTTCTAACGAAAAAGACCTTTTTTGATTCTGTGGTATCAGCTGGGATCGAACCAGCGACACAAGGATTTTCAGTCCTTTGCTCTACCGACTGAGCTATGATACCTCCTTTTGGGGAGTGCAAATGTAGCTTTTTTTTTATGTTTGAAAAGTTTTTTTTGAAAAAATTTTTCAAAAAAGCATGATTGAATAAGGTATTAATTATAAAGTTAAACAATTATCCACTTAATCAGTTACTTAGCTGCTACAGCATTTTTCGGCCTCAAAACATTTTTCTGTTTCAACAATTCAATTAACTTTGAAAAACTTACTATGCACGCATAATGATTGCACAGGCTATATTTATTATCATTTTAGGAGCAGCTATTTACCTGTTCGCCAAAAACGCCGGTAAAATAAGGCGAAACATATTGTTGGGCAAAGATACTGACCGCTCTGACCAGCCAGCCATACGCTGGAAGGTAATGGCAAAAATAGCCCTGGGGCAAACCAAAATGGTAAAACGCCCGGTAGCGGCCATTATGCATTTTTTTATCTACATAGGTTTTGTGATCATTAACCTGGAAGTGCTCGAGATCATAATCGATGGTATTTTCGGATCGCATCGTATATTTTCTCATCCGCTTGGTGGTTTATATGGTTTGCTGATAGGGGGCTTTGAAGGGCTTGCTGTGCTGGTGCTTGTTGCTTGTGTGGTTTTCCTGTGCAGGCGTAATATTGTGCATTTAAAACGCTTTACCGGTACCGAAATGACACAATGGCCCAGGTCAGATGCCAACTATATACTTATTACTGAAATTTTACTGATGACCGCCTTTTTAACCATGAACGCGGCCGACTATAAATTACAGCTGTTACATTTTGGCCATTACGTTAAAGCAGGCAGCTTCCCAGTAAGCTCACTGATAGCTCCTTTGCTGCCTGATGGTTCAGGTGCTTTAGTAATTGTTGAGCGGGTATGCTGGTGGTTTCACATTGTAGGTATTTTGGCATTTTTAAATTACCTGCCTTATTCCAAGCATTTTCATATCCTGCTGGCTTTCCCCAATACTTACTATTCCAACTTGAATAAAAAGGGAAAGTTTACCAACATGGCATCGGTTACCAACGAGGTAAAGGCCATGCTTGATCCTTCTTTTGTACCTGAAAATACTGGCGAACCGGCACGTTTTGGGGTTAAGGATGTTACAGATCTTACCTGGAAAAATCTGATGGAAGCCTACACTTGTACCGAGTGCGGCAGATGTACTTCAGTGTGCCCGGCCAATATTACAGGCAAACTTTTATCGCCCCGTAAAATTATGATGGATACCCGCGACCGGATCACCGAGGTGGGTAATAACCTGGATAAGCACGGCAAAGATCATGACGATGGTAAAACCTTATTGGATAATTACATTACCCGCGAAGAACTTTGGGCTTGCACCACCTGTAATGCCTGTGTGGAAGCCTGCCCGGTAAATATCAATCCCTTGGAGATCATCACCGAAATGCGTCGGTATATTGTAATGGAAGAATCGCAGGCTCCCGCAAGCCTGAACAACATGTTTGGAAATGTAGAGAATAATGGCGCTCCATGGAAATATAGCCAGGCAGACAGGTTTAATTGGGGTGAGAAGCGTTAAGCCAATTAATAATAAAACACAATAAAGGAAACTATGGTCTGTTGATTATTGACCATCGACTAATAATAAATCCGAAATGGAAAATTCGATATCCGAAATAAAAGCACCTACCATGGCCGATATGGCTGCACAGGGAAAGGAGCCGGAGATATTATTCTGGGTGGGTTGTGCAGGTAGTTTTGATGAAAGAGCACAGAAAATAACTCGTGATATTTGCAAGATACTGCAGCATGTAGGCATCAGTTACGCCGTTTTAGGCACGGAGGAAAGCTGTACCGGCGACCCCGCCAAGCGTGCCGGTAATGAGTTTTTGTTCCAGATGCTGGCCGTGACCAATATACAGGTGCTTAATGGCTACAATATTAAAAAGATAGTAACCGGTTGTCCGCATTGTTTTAATACCATTAAAAACGAGTACCCGGGTTTGGGGGGTAATTACGAGGTGATCCATCATTCCCAACTCATTCAGCAATTGATTGATGAAGGAAAGTTGAAAGCCGAAGGTGGCGAAAGTTTTAAGGGGAAAAAGATCACCTTTCATGATCCTTGTTACCTGGGCCGAGGCAATAATGTATATGAGGCGCCACGTGCTGCCCTCGAAATTTTGGATGCTGAACTGGTGGAAATGAAACGCTGCAAATCAAACGGTTTGTGTTGCGGTGCAGGTGGAGGGCAAATGTTTAAAGAACCTGAACCAGGGAAAAAAGACATCAACATGGAGCGCATGGAGGATATTCTGGAAGCTAAAGCGCAGGTTGTGGCCGCTGCCTGTCCGTTTTGCATGACCATGCTTACCGATGGTGTAAAACATCAGGATAAAGAGCAGGAGATACGCGTGCTGGATATTGCCGAGATCACCGCTAGGGTAAATGGGTTATAAATTGGCTTTTGTCTTAAAGTAGTTCAGCGCGCTCTTCAGGCTGTCTAACCGCTCCGTGCTCATGTTCTTAACGGGCAGGTCAAGTACGGTAGACATGGAGTCGATATCTCCCTTTGGATCTTCATAAGTTTGCACAATGATATCATCGGCAGCGGTGCTCAATTGCAGGGTTCCTGCTTTGTCGTCGCCCTGGTATTCTACATCATTTAAACGGTGCAAATTAAAGGAGTAATACACCTGTTTACCATGTTGATAAGTTTTTCGGAGTCGTAAAAAATAATCGTTTGTAAGGGTAAGTTCCCACTTTTTTAATTTAACATCAGACAGCGGGTTGTACGATTCTGAAAGGCATTTGTTACTCCAATCCAGCCATTCCTGATCGTCTGTTTGTGGCCTGAAGCTGTAATTAAGCCAACCTGCAAGCAAAATGCAGGAAACTAACAGCATTTTTTTTGTCTGCGACAGATGTGTTTTTTTCATGACAACAAAATGTAACCCGAAGTTAATAAATTGATATTTTTGTAAATGGAATTTTCTCAACACTCAAGAGTTTGGATATACCAGGCCGATAGAAAACTATCTGACCAGGAAGTGCAGCAGATACAGCCTGAACTGGATAATTTTACTATCAGCTGGACAGCTCATAATAACCAGTTAAAAGCCAGGGCCGAGATCAGGTATAACCGTTTTTTTATTTTGATAGTTGATGAAAGTCAAGCTGGTGCCAGCGGATGTTCCATTGATAAATCGGTTCATTTTATGAAACAGGTGGAGCAGCGCTTTAATGTTAACCTGTTCGACAGGTTTAACCTCGCTTATCGTGATGGTGAAGAGGTGAAATCGTTACCGCGCCATGCCTTTGAGGAGTTGTTGAAGCAAGGAAAGATAAATACCGAAACCATTGTTTACAACAACATGGTACAAAATATAACCGAACTGGAAAGCAAATGGGAGGTGCCATTTAAAAACAGCTGGCATATACAAATGTTCAGAGATCTGGTAAACTAACAAATCATTATAATTAGTTGGCTCATTCAATTAATTATGAAAACAATAACAGTAATAACTTAAATATAAAACTATGTTCATCATTGATCTTAATTATATTGTGCCGCTTGAGGAGATAGACACTTACATGGCTGACCACGTTAAATACCTGGAAAAGTATTACGATAAGAAGGTATTTGTGGTATGGGGACGTAAGGAGCCGCGTACTGGTGGCATTATCCTGGCTTTGGCTGCTGCCAAAGAGGAGGCAGAGAAAATCATCACAGAAGATCCGTTTTACATACATGGATTGGCAGAGATTACCGTAACAGAATGTTTAATCTCGAAATACCAACCCGACTTAAAGGGGCTGCTTGGTTAAGTCATCCACAGTTTTAAATTATCAATTAATTTTATCCAGGCGCGTAGGCTTTTCGTTAGGGAAAGCGAAAAGTATATATTTCCTGCTGCCTTCTTCCTTAAATGATATGTCTCCTTTCTCGTTTTCATACATAAAAAAACCATCCTTATTATAAGGAACCAATTGAATGGGAAACTCTTCATTTTGCTTAAAATAAAGCATTTTATTATCTACGTATAGTTTGAATTTATTTTTGGTATCACCAGCAATAGTATAACCTCCGGTATACTTTTCCAGGTCTGCTACCGTCAGCGTAATAGGTTTATGTTTTTTACAATAGGCAAACGCTATGGCATTTTGCATTACCTGGGCCAGTGCTGCTCCATGCCCGGCATTGGGTGTAATGGCTGTCGCGATTTCAAGATTTTTACAATTTTGTTTTTCCATGTAAGCTTTAAACTGTGTAATGTTACTAACCACGGTGTGTTCAAATGAGCCTACACCCGCAAAAACTTTACAATTAAGGTCCTTATGGGTAGTAAAATACTTTTGCGCCGCGGGTATCAATTCATTGCCGCCATTGCCGGGAGCACCTATGAAGATCACATTGAACAGATCAGGGTGTTCAAATAAAACATAAGTTGTCAACATACCGCCCAACGAATAGCCATACAGGGCTTTATTATCGCTTACCCTGTATTTGCTCTGTACAAATGGCATTACTTCCTGCTCAATGAAATCTAAAAACTTAGGGCCACCGGTGCCTGGGTTTAAATCCCTGCCCCGTTTATTGGGCCGGGTGCCATAGCCGATCCCAACAATAAGAGGCTCGGTTGTTTCATAATCCTGCCGCAGCATATTAAAACAGTTCATGGCTACAGTCATGTTCCAATCTCCATCGGTCATATACAATACCGGATACTTGGTTTTTGTGGTATCATATCCGGGTGGGAAATGAATGTATATGGTATAATCTTCGCCAACTACTTTTGAACTATAATCCCACGATACTATTTCCTTTTCGCAAAATTGATTAGGCGCAGCGCTTTTAACCTGACAATAAACTGATATGGTACCGGGTATAGTAATAGCTAATAAACCAAATGTGAATTTTGATAAATATGATATCATGGCGTTGTGGCTTAACTTGTTATAAAACTAATTAAAAAGTTAATATTATGTTAAGGGATATTGGTAATTGAAAACAATATGTATAAATTTATTGTATGGGACAATACGATAGCCGGATAGACGCATATATTGCTAAGTCTGCCGAATTTGCAAAACCGATCCTGGAATACATCAGGCAGGTAGTTCACGAGGCTTCGCCACTGGTTGGGGAAACGGTAAAATGGGGGATGCCCTTTTTTGACTATAAAGGCCCTGTATGTAATATGGCTGCCTTTAAGCAGCATTGCGCTTTCGGTTTCTGGAGATCATCACTTATTAAGGATCAATACCTTGTTTTAAACAATACCGAAGAACCTGCCATGGGTAGCTTTGGCCGCCTTACCAGCATTGCCGACCTGCCATCAAAAGAAATACTGACTGATTACATATTGCAGTGTATTGCATTGAATGAAAAAGGGGTGAAAGCGCACCCCAAAGCCCCTGCCGCAAAAGCCGAATTAATTATTCCCGATTATTTTACGGATCTTTTAACTGGTTATCCTAAAGCTAAAGAAGTGTTTAACGGATTAAGCTATTCCAATAAAAAGGAGTACATAGAGTGGTTCACAGAAGCCAAAACCGATGCCACCCGCCAAAAGCGTTTAGATACTGCTATTGAATGGCTATCTGAAGGTAAAACCAGGATGTGGAAGTATAAATAGAAACCCGGTAAAATTGAATTTTGTATTTAGCTGATAAGCGTTCGGGGCACCCAGCACGTCATTGCACGAAGCAATGACGTGCTGAGAAAATTTTGGTTAAAAGCTTAAAAATCAAGCGGACCTAACCTGCGCATGTTTTTCATGATCAAATATCGCCTGTGTCTTAAATACCGGGTAGGATGGGTGGCCGACCATTTTAGCGGACTTGGGAATATTACCGCGATGGCCGCTGCCTCATGTTTGGTTAATTTGGCTGCCGGTTTATGGAAATAGGCTTGTGAGGCAGCTTCAATACCATAAATTCCATCGCCCATTTCAATCTCATTAAGGTAAACCTCCATGATGCGTTTCTTGCTCCAAAAAACCTCTATCAGTATGGTAAAATAAGCTTCAACCCCTTTTCTCAATAAGGAACGCCCTTCCCATAAAAAAACATTTTTAGCTACCTGCTGCGATATGGTACTGCCGCCAATTAATTTTTTACTGTGCACGTTTTTTTCAATGGCCTTTTCAATGGCCCTAAAATCGAAACCATGATGTTCCAGGAAGCTTTGGTCCTCAGCGGCTACGGCGGCACGTTTCATGTTATCAGATATCTCATCAAAACTTACCCATTGTTTATCTATCTTCCATTCCTTACCACGTGCCTTTTGCTGAAAGCCGCGTTCAATCATGAGCCAGGTAAAAGGCGGGCGTACAAAACGATAAAAAAGTACCCCCAGTAGGCTTAAACCTACAAAAAGTAAAAAAGCCAGCTTGAATATCCTGAATACAAGCCTGAATATACCGCCGAACTTTGATTTCGAACCCCGGTTTTTTGATCTCTGATTTGGTTTTTTGTTTGATGGCGGTGTCCGTTTCACGAAAACTAATAATTATCCTATAAAAAAAGGTGTTTCGCTTTAGCAAAACACCTTTTAAAAATTCTAAAATTTATTCAAAATCCGAAATCGAATATCCGAATTCTGAAATATAAATTACTCAGCTACTACTGAGAAAGGAACCTGCACTTTTACTTCTTTATGCAGGTTTACGTTTGCGATGTAATCACCAACAAACTTAGGCTCCTGATCAAAAGTAATACGACGACGATCAACTTCAAAGCCTTCTTTTTTCAATGCATCAGCAATTTGAATAGTGTTGATGGCACCGAAAATTTTACCGCTTTCACCGGCTTTAGCGCCAATGTTAAGTTTCACACCTTCTAAACGGGTAGCTATCGCGTCAGCATCCTTACGGATCTTTTCTTGTTTAAACTGAGCTTGTTTCAAGTTTTCAGCTAAAACTTTACGTGCGCTTTCAGTAGCTAATATGGCGTAGCCTTTTGGTAAAAGGTAGTTACGGCCATAACCTGGTTTAACGTTTACTACATCGTCTTTATCGCCCAGGTTTTTTACATCTTGTTTTAAAATAACTTCCATTTCTTAAATCTCCTATTATTTTAATGAATCTGTAACGTAAGGTAATAAACCGATGTGACGGGCACGTTTAACAGCCTGAGCCACTTTACGCTGAAATTTTAATGAAGTACCGGTTAAACGGCGTGGTAATACTTTACCCTGATCATTAATGAACTTTAATAAAAAGTTAGCGTCTTTGTAATCAATATACTTAATACCATTCTTTTTAAAACGGCAGTATTTTTTACGGTTATCCTCCACTTTTGGAGCGGTAACGTATTTAATTTGTTCGTTAGCCATTAGTTTGTTTCCTCCACTTTAGCTGATGGTTTCTTGTTAAAAGCACCGCTGCGTTTTTTGTCATTGTAAGCAATGGCATGTTTATCCAAAGCAATGGTCAGGAAACGCAAAACACGCTCATCGCGCCTTAACTCAATCTCCAATTTGTTAATTAAATCACCTGGAGCCTTAAATTCAGTTAAGTGATAGTACCCTGTAGTCTTTTTTTGAATAGGGTACGCTAATTTTCTCAAACCCCAATTATCCTCCTGGACAATTTCGGCTCCGCCATCAGTTAAGATCCTTGCTAAATTTGGCAATGCCTTCTTTAGCTGTTTCTTCTGATAACAACGGGGTTAGAACGATCACGATTTCGTACTGTTGCATTATTATACTTTGATTTTTAATTAATTACCCGCTATTACGGGGCTGCAAATGTAAGAAGAAATTTGGATTAATCAAATCAATTATAATGATAAAAAGCAGTATTTTTAGCTGAATTATGCTTATTTTGCTAATTACAGGATTTAAACGGATACTTTGTTATGCTGATTACACCTTGCGAAATTGAAAGTTCTAAATTTCAGTTATTTACATCGGATTCAGTTGTATCATCTGCATCCCGCGGCGACGGACCGATAGAAGGGGATTGGGACGACGAAGATGACGAGGATTTTGACGACAGGCTCGACGCCGAATTCATTCCCGGCAGGCCCGGCCCTGAAGATGATGATCATCTCCCTGATGATGACCTGCAATAAAGCAGCTTAGTTTTTTAATTACACAATCGTTTCATTGGTACTTTAACTTAAAGCATTTTCTTGTTAACTTCGTAGCTGTGGATAATTTTATTGTTTCGGCTCGTAAATATCGCCCGGCTACTTTTGAAACCGTTGTTGGTCAGCAACATATAACCAATACGCTCAAAAATGCTATTAAAAATAATCAGCTGGCGCAGGCATTTTTATTCTGCGGCCCCCGCGGTGTAGGTAAAACTACCTGCGCGCGCATACTTGCAAAAACCATTAACTGTACCAATTTACAGCCCAATGGCGAAGCCTGTGGCGAATGCGCCTCATGCAAAGCTTTTGAAAATGGCAACTCATTTAACGTTCATGAACTTGATGCGGCATCAAACAACTCGGTTGATGATATCCGCAGCCTGATTGAGCAGGTGCGTATACCACCACAAGCCGCACGTTATAAGGTATATATTATTGATGAGGTTCACATGCTGTCGCAGGCGGCTTTTAACGCATTTTTAAAAACGCTGGAAGAACCTCCGCACTATGCCATTTTTATATTGGCCACTACCGAGAAGCATAAAATATTGCCCACCATACTTTCGCGCTGCCAGATATTTGATTTTAACCGTATCAAGGTTGATGATATGGCTGGTCACCTGGCTTCCATAGCCGGGAAAGAAAATATAAGCTATGAACCCGATGGCTTGCACATTATAGCCCAGAAAGCTGATGGTGGTTTAAGGGACGCTTTATCCATGTTTGATCAGATCGTTAGCTTTTCGGGCGGTAAGGTAACCTACCGGTCGGTAATTGATAACCTGAACATACTTGATTACGACTATTATTTTAATATAACCGATAGCTTACTTCAGGAAAATACAGCCAAAGTGCTGTTGTTTTTTGATGAGATACTGGCCCGTGGTTTTGACGGGGCCCATTTTATTGCCGGCCTGAGCGAGCATTTCCGTAACCTGCTGGTAAGTAAAGATCAGTCGACCTTAAAATTACTGGAAGTAAGCGAGGGTATAAAAAATAAATACCTGCAGCAGTCACAAACCGGCTCGGTATCTTTTTTACTTTCGGCCATGAATATTGCCAACCAGTGCGATATTAGTTACAAGCTGAGTAAAAACCAGCGATTGCAGGTTGAGCTGGCGTTGCTCAAGATGTGCCATTTGCCCTCGGCATTTAACATGGCAATTTCACCACTTGCCGCAACGCCCGTTACCGACGGGTCATTAAAAAAAAAACCTGATACCCCAGCAATAACAGCCCCGGTTCAGGAAAATAAGATCAGTAATGAGGTCCCTGTATTAAGCGATACGCCGCTTACTTATAATAAGACAGTACCTCAACCCCAAAATAGCCAGGCAGCTCAGGTAAAAGCGGTGGCCCCGGCTATCGAAAAGCCCGCGGTATTTATACCCAAGCCAAGTTTGGGATTATCAACCCCTTCGCTTACTGATACGGGTAAAACCGAGGAAGAGATAGCAGAGGAGGAAGATCCTTATTTAAAGGGTGATGCACTCGATGATTTTACCATGGATAGTTTTTTAAGATACTGGAGCGATTTTGCAGCAAAAGTAAAGGCCGATGGTAAGAAAAATCTGGTTACAATATTTACTTCCAACGCGCCGCGTATGCTAAAACCTTATGAATTTGAAATTTTGGTAGGGAATAAGGTACAGGAAAACTTATTTAGGGAGGAGCGACCAGAAATGCATAATTTTTTGCGGAGTAAACTAAATAATTTCAGTATTGAGGTAAATGCCCGTGTTGATGAGCAGGAGGTGGTTAGAAAGCCTTATACCGCTATGGAAAAGTTTCAGCACATGGCAGCCAGGAATCCGCAGCTTGTTGATTTAAGAAACCGCTTTAATCTTGATTTTGATTGATTGTGGTGCTGGGTTCTGAGTAATGCGTTAAGTATTGCAAGTTAAGGTGTACAAAAAACTCAAAACTCATTATGCAAAACTGAAAACTATTTAAGAAATTCACTATCATTCTTTGGATAACCTTCATCGTCAAGATCATCGCGATCATCTTCAGGAGTGTGTGCTAATGCAGCATCTGTTGGGTCAACTTCTACAATATCGCCATCGTCAATGTGCATGCCAAGATCGTCTACATCTGTTTCGAGCGATCTTTTTTCGGTATATTCATCTGCTGTATCATAAGGGTTTGCCTCATCATAAGTTGAATTCATATCATTCCCGTTTTTTACTGAGGTATCATATGGATCAGGATGATCATAATCCGGGTCATCACTTTTTACATCATATTCAAAGCTGTTATCATCAGGATTGTAATTAAGATCCTCTTTATCAATAGTTTCACCTAATTCATCCTTTAATGTTCTGTCACGGTCAGCACTATTATCGTTCAATGCGTCATCGTTTTCGTCATCATCAAATTCGGGGGTTATATTCTGATTGTCCATAGGATTATATTTTACATAAATATACCTTAAAAACCTTGCCAAAAAAAGCAAATAAACCAATTAAAAAACCGGTTAAATGCAATATTAATAATGTATTTGCTTTCTGTATGATGTTACACCGCCAAGGGCAAATTTTACACCCAACGTCAGTTGCGAAAAAATATCTTTATGCGCCCCTGTATCGTATCCGTCAAGATTATCATCCATTATAAGGTTGTATTGATAACCCAGGTCAATTTTAAAGCTGGGTTCATTATACTGGTTAAAAACCTTAAATTCATAACCTATCCTAACCGGAATAAAGGGTACCTGGCTGTTATTATCGCCAGGTAAGATAAAGCCCTCACGCACCCGCTTGTCGGGCGTTTTAAATACTACATGGTTAACCAAATATCCTACACCAGTTGAAAGGTAAAGGTTTTTAAACGCGTTGGCCACAGGGCTTTGTGAGTAATCTATGAGCTCACCCGCCTGCAACTGCACCTTTAGTGCAAAGGCCGTAAAATGATTTTCAAACTGCCTGCCTGATACAGAACTTTGATCGCCGGCTTTAAGCCTGCCAAACTGCCCCTCAAAAACGTAATTAAGAAAAGGGCTATGGTTATAATTAAAACTAAAATGAGCCGATGGGGTCTTTTTTAATGAGCTTGTAACATCAGTACTTACCGGGGTGTTTAAGCCTACTCCAAAACCAATATCATACTGAGCATAATCATATCCTATCTGGGCTTTTGCAAAAAATGTACTTATACATAATATAACTATAAGGATTGTTTTTAAGATAAGTTTTATCATAAATAGGCGTTAGAGGGCGCTAATTAAGCAGTTTATTTTAATATAACGTTTATTTTATAAAAATAGCATCAAACTTCGCAAATACAATAAATCTGCCGTAATAAATGATAAAGGTACAACAATCAATAAATTTCATGTATTATTAATGGAAATGGTAAAGTCTATTTAATATATTTGAAGCCATTAAAATAAAAAAACAACATCAGGTATGTCAAAAATTAAAGTAGAAAATCCGGTAGTTGAACTGGATGGAGATGAAATGACCCGAATTATCTGGAAATTTATCAAAGACAGGTTGATAATTCCTTATCTTGATCTTGATATCAAATATTATGATCTGGGTATCGAGTATCGTGATGAAACTAACGATCAGGTAACTGTTGATGCCGCAAATGCTATTTTAAAGTATGGTGTTGGTATTAAATGTGCAACTATTACTCCTGATGAGCAACGTGTAGAAGAATTCGGTTTAAAACAAATGTGGCGTTCGCCAAATGGAACCATCCGTAACATTTTGGATGGTACCGTTTTTCGTGAGCCAATTGTGATGGCTAATGTACCACGCTTGGTACCCAACTGGACAGCTCCTATATGTATTGGCCGTCATGCTTTTGGCGATCAGTACCGTGCTACTGATTTTATTACCAAAGGAAAAGGTAAACTTACTATTACTTTTACTCCTGAGGATGGTGGCGCCGAACAATCATTTGAAGTGTATAATTTTAAAGGCGATGGTGTAGCACTTGCCATGTACAATACCGACGAATCGATAAAAGGATTTGCCCGTGCATGTTTTAATCAGGCTTTGCTTAAAAAATGGCCATTATATCTTTCAACTAAAAATACTATCCTTAAAAAATACGATGGCAGGTTTAAAGATATTTTCCAGGAAATTTATGAGCAGGAATTTAAACTTGAATTTGAAGCTAACCAATTAACTTACGAGCACCGCTTAATTGATGACATGGTTGCATCTGCATTAAAATGGCACGGCAATTTTGTATGGGCTTGTAAAAACTATGATGGCGACGTACAGTCTGACACTGTAGCCCAGGGTTTTGGATCATTAGGTTTAATGACCTCAACATTGGTTACACCCGATGGTACCGTTATGGAAGCCGAAGCCGCACACGGTACAGTAACACGCCACTACCGCGAGCACCAGGCCGGTAAGCCTACTTCAACAAACCCAATCGCATCAATTTTTGCGTGGACAAGGGGCTTAGAGTTTCGTGGTATGCTTGATAATAACCAGCCATTGATAAACTTCTGCAAAACTTTAGAGCAGGTTTGTATTGAAACTGTTGAAAGCGGTAAAATGACAAAAGATCTGGCCATCACCATTAAACCAAAGGTGGAGCATGGTAAAGATTATTTATATACCGAAGAATTTTTAGCAGCTATTGACGAGAATTTGAAGACTAAATTGGGTAAGTAATAATTCAATTATTTTGATAATGAGAAGCCCGTAATTGTTACGGGCTTTTTTTGCTTGTCTATTCGTAGGGTCATAAATGAATTTGATAGAATAACCCTATAAAGACGTTTTATAATTTTTATCTTTGTTTATGCTTGATCTTAACAAAATAAGAAACATACTACATTTGCCAAAACCTGAATTGAAACAAAAATATTCAGTAGGCTCTATTGGTTTATTTGGTTCAATTGTGCGAGACGATTTTAATGCCAATAGCGATGTTGATATCATTGTCGACTTTAATAATCCAATAGGTATAGAGTTTGTAACTTTGGCAGATGAGCTTGAAAAAAAACTTAACTGTAAAGTTGATTTAGTGTCGAGGGCAGGTATTAAGCAAAAATATTTTAAAGAGATTGAACCCGAAATAATTTATGCCTAATCGTCAGCCGAAACTTCTGTTAGAAGATATACTCGAAAGTGCTGAAAAAATTATCATTTATCCCCACGCCTTAACATATGATGAGTTTACAGCCGATAGTAAAACAATTGATGCTGTAGTGCGTAATTTTGAAATTATTGGAGAAGCTGCAAACCGGTTACTTGACGGATTTAAAGATAGTTATGCTACAGTTGATTGGCATAAAATGCGAGGACTAAAGAACAGCGTTGTTCATCATTATTTGGGAATAGATTAGAATATAATTTGGTCGATAAAAGAAAACTATTTGTCAGGATTGATTACTCAAATAAAACTATTGTTGAATAATTATTAAAATATATACATAACAACATCATGTCAGCATTATATCCGTTAAAATTCAAAACCATTTATAAAGACAAAATATGGGGTGGTCAAAAGATCAAAACCTATCTGCATAAAGATTTTGGCGCTTTGCCAAACTGTGGCGAAACCTGGGAAATATCAGGCGTAAAATCTGATGTATCTGTAGTAGCCGACGGTGAACTGGCTGGTGAATCATTAGCTGATCTGCTGGAGAAGTTTCAGAGCGAACTGGTAGGCGAAAAAGCTTACGCTCATTTTGGTAATATATTCCCTTTGCTGGTAAAGTTTATTGATGCCAATGACGACCTTTCTGTACAGGTGCACCCCAATGATGAATTGGCTAAAAAACGTCACAATTCATTTGGTAAAACCGAGATGTGGTATGTTATCGAAGCTGATCCCGGTTCCACACTGATTGCGGGCTTTAACCAGGAAATGACAGAGCAAGAATATGTAGATGCCTTGAACAGCGGCCATATTATGGATATCCTGAATAAGGAGGATGTGACAGCAGGTGATGTTTTCTTTTTACCAGCCGGCCGCGTGCATACCATTGGTAAAGGATTGTTGATAGCCGAAATTCAGCAAACATCAGATATCACTTACCGTATTTATGATTTTGATAGGGTTGATGATAAAGGTAATAAACGTGAACTGCATACCCAGGAAGCGCTTGCCGCCATTGATTATAAACACTACCCTGAATATAAAACCAGCTACCAACCAAAAAAGGATGAAACTGTAAAGCTGGTCACCTGCCCTTACTTTACCACCAACCTGCTTGATTTTACCCACAGCACTTCCAAAGATTATTCAACGCTTGATTCATTTGTGATACATGTGTGCGTTGAAGGAACCTATTCCGTAAAATATAATGGCCAGGCATATCCGGTTAAAATGGGCGAATGTATTTTGCTTCCTAAAAGCATTGATAAAGTTGAGCTGGAAACAACCGGCGGCTTTAAAATACTGGAAAGTTATATTGAGTAATTGTATTGCCTTTTTACATAACCACTTACATCAAGCAGTAAAGAACTAACTTTAAAAGCGCAGAGGCAACTTTGCACTTTTAAATATTATAAATATTTTAAATATTATTGTCTATGCTGTTGGATATCTCCTGTCTATGCTGTTGAATATCTCCGTTAAACGACACACATCTACCGGTTTAGAGATATAACCAGCAACATCAGAAATATTTTTTGCCCGGTCAATATCCCACCTGTCGGTTGATGAACTGAGCATATAAATCGAGATTTTTTTCCCCAGTTGAGATTTTATTTCCGCAAACTCTTTCATAAATTCCCAGCCATCCATAACGGGCATACTTATATCCAGAAATATCAAATCGGGTAAATTATTGGTGTTGAGCGGGTTTTTTAAATGGACAATAGCCTCACTGCCATTACTAAAATTGGTTACCTGGCAGCTCAGGTTTTTTATGGTTATTAATTTTTTGAATCCGTAAACATAAGTTTTGTTGTTATCAATAATACAGGCATTCACTGGGATCTTCTCTACAATCATTTATCGGCACATAATTATACCAGTTTGATTGTAAATTTAGTGCCAATGTTTACAGTGCTTTCAACTTTAATGGTGCCGCCAAGCGCTTCTACCTGGTTACGGGTAATAAACAGTCCAATTCCTTTTGCATCGGGATTTTGATGGAAGGTTTTGTACATACCGAATACTTGATCTCCATAACGTTCCAGGTCAATACCAATGCCGTTATCTTCAAATATCAGGTAAATATGGTTTCGCTCCTTTAAGGTATAGCACCTTATAACAGGCTGGCGGTCGGGATGGCTGTATTTTAAGGCATTGGTAAGCAGATTTTGCAAAATACTCTCCATATAAGCCGGTATGTAATTTATTTGCGGACACTTGCTAAAATCATACGCTATGTGTGCATCAAGGGCCTCTATATTACTTTTAATGGCCGATTGTATGTTTCTGAAAAGGATTTCGAAGTTAACTATACTACGCTCATTGGTAATTTCGGTTTGCATCTTAACAATTTCATTAAGGTGCTCAATAGTTGCGTTCAGGCTTCCACTAATTGACTTTATGTGCGAAAAAATTTCATTTCTATCTTTTTCAAGTTCAGTTTCTTCGTATAAATTCACCATAAACTGCAGGTTTCCGGTATGCGACCGCAGGTTATGTGAGACAATGTAAGCAAAATTTTGCAGGCGCCTGTTTTGATCTGTAAGCAAATTAAGTGAAGATTCCAGGCTAAGGCCTTTCCGTTTGTTATTATCAATATCCTGTAAAATGCCTCTTATAGTTATGCATTTGCCATAATCATTAATAATGGGTACCCCTTTAGCCCTTACCCATATTACATTGTTTTTAGCAGTTCTAAACAATAGTTCAAGGTCATAAGGCTGGCAAAACTCCAGTGCATTATTTATAGCCTTTTGCATTACCTGACGATAAGGCAGTTCAAAAAAGCTTACCGCTTCTTCAAGTGTAAGTTTTACCTGGGTTTGCAGTTCATAAATATCATATATCTGTTTTGATAACGTTAAATTAAGGGTTCCTGGTTCAATTTCCCAACTGCCTAATTTGGATATCCTGATCGTATCACTATAAAGCTGATCGCTCCGCGCCGCTTGCAGCTCCGTCTGTTTATATTGGTTTATGTTAATGACGGAACCATAAATAAACTGTCCGGTTCCGTCAGCGTGTTTTTTAATTGTACTTTCAAACCAATGATAGCCTGAAGCTTTTGTGAGCAGCCTTATCTGTATAGGCTTAGCCGGGTTTGAGCTAGTTAAGGCACTCAGAAAAATAGGCTTATCCTGGTGGTACAGCAGTTGTTCAAAAAATATATGATTGGAGCATTCAATTTCGTCAGGTTCATAACCTAAAACACTATAGAAACCGGCAGACCATTTAATGTTCCTGGTATTAATATTATACTCCCAAATGCCCGCATTTATGTTATCAATTATTTGAGCAAGATGCAGCCTGCTATCATCAGAAAATTTATCTTCAGAAAAACTCATATTAATAATAACCTACTCACTACTTTATTAAGGACACGCTCTTTATTAGAAAATTATGTGCCATAATTTAAAATTATGAAAATTACAACCATAAGTTGTAGCTGTTTTTCTGATCTATGGTGTTAAAGTTTAAATTATTTAACCTCAAATATAATATTTGAAATGATATAATCTATTCTTATACTGGTAATTACCAAAGAAATTTATCCAGTCAAAATTTAGCAATTTATGCTGTTATGAGGGCAAACAGGCGTTTAAACATATTTTTTGATATTATTTTGATCGGTTTTAATATTAAAGTATATGTTTAATAGATTTTTGAGATGTATTTTTTTTAAATGCAGCAATAATTAAGTTTTAATGAAAAAACGGTATCGAAAGATGCTATTTTGTTATTAATGTCCTATTTTTTTAGCCATTTTAGTGTTTGACTATACATATTGGTTATTTGAAAGTCAATTCAGTCAGCGCGTTAACTGCTATCCACCTGGCCGATTTATGATTTTGTTTTAAAATATTGTGGGCTGTTTGTATGGCTTCTAATTTTAAAATATCGTTTCTTTTCCCTATTTGCCGCAAGGCCCAGTTCACTGCTTTTTTAACAAAGTTACGGTTGTCCCAGGCCTCACGTTCCAGAATGGGGAATAGCGCTATAAATGTTTCGTTAGATGCGCTCTTATTGTGCACTGCATATTCGGCCATTAAAACAAAGCCTGCCCGTTTAACAAACTCATTGGTATGCGTACTAAACTCAATTGCTTTTGAAATGGCGAAAGGAGTACGGTCAAACAGGTTACCACATACCTGATCGCACAGATCCCAGGAGTTAAAATCACCTGCCCAGTTATCTATCTGTTTTTCCGTTACCATAGCCGGGTCATCTATCATGGATGCCAGCATACGTGCCTCGTGCAAACCAGTATCCCAAAGCTCAAGTGCAAGGGTATGATCTTTTTTAATGGTTTTAGCCAGTTTACGCAACTCGGGTAGACGGACACCAATGGCATGTGCGGCATCAATAGCATAACGCTGCATACCCGCAAGGTAAACAGGATCGGCTTTTTGTTTTAATAGCTCAATGATGTATTTAGCCTGCATCAGCTCAGTCGGTTATGCTTTTGCTTTGCAGTCTACTGTGTATGTTGGTTACTTCCATCAATGCAGCCGAGCAATAAAAAGGGTGCAGCTCCATAATTAACGAACCGGCTTTGATGGCAGGGTCGGTTTCGGTAAGTATCTTAGCTTCCTCAATACTTTCCACGTTAAAAATGAATATTCCCTTGATAGGCTGATCATCTAAAAACGGGCCCGCCACTACTAATTTCCCTTCGTTGGCCAGTCGTGTAATATTTTTTAAGTGCGCCATTTGCAGTTGCATCCTTGCTGCTGAATCCTGCAGACGGTTTGGCCCCGATTTTAAAAAAGCCATTACGTACTTTTTCATGCCATACTGATCGGCACCTAATTTTTTAGCAAGGGTGGCATCATAAACAGGTTTAGGTGCAGGTGCATTTTGTGCAAAACAGTTGATGCTTAGGGCAATAATGCCAATAAACAGAATGAGCTTTTTCATTTGATGGAGTATTAGGTATATCAAATATTAAGACAGTTTCAGGTTAATGAATATGGAATTACCATTAAACATCCGATCTTTTTTGAGGATGTTGCCTGTTATCAAAAAAGCTTAACAATATTAAACTATCATTTTCTATTCTATAAAACAGAGTATTATGCTTGGTTATAACATACTTGCCCTACGATTCCAGATTATGGTTTTAGCCATTTTCCATGCTGCTTTTTAACCTCCTCGTGTGATAATAAGTTTTTATTATCAAAACTTTCATCATAAGCAATTATCAATTCCTGCCTTTCATTTTCATTCAAATTATTCCAAAGGTTACCGCTTTGATTAATATCTAATTGTTTTATCAACTCATAATAACCTTTTAGAAGTTGCTCATTATCAATGGTATCTATTAAATGATGAAAATTATCTTTTATATTCATAGCATGAATTCTATACGTCAAATTACTAAATAAATATCAACAAAACAAAAGCCGGGCATCTGCCCGGCTACGTTTTTATTGTGGTCTTGTCTCTTGTTTCTTAGCTCTATTCTCTTTACAAGTTCCCCCTTACTTCCTGTTCGCGTTCAATGGCTTCAAATAATGCTTTAAAATTACCGGCGCCGAATGATTTTGCACCTTTGCGCTGAATGATCTCGAAGAACAAGGTCGGCCTGTCTTCAATAGGCTTGGTGAAAATCTGTAACAGATACCCTTCGTCATCACGGTCAACCAGGATACCAAGTTTTTTCAATGGCTCCAGATCTTCATCAATATGGCCAACGCGGTCGGTTAGGTCGTCGTAATAAGTGTTAGGTATAGTTAAAAATTCCACGCCGCGGTTTTGCAGGTCGCTTACAGTGGCTACAATATCGGCAGTGGCCAGGGCCAGGTGCTGCACACCTTCATCTTCATAAAACTCCAGGTATTCCTCAATTTGCGATTTCTTTTTGCCCTCTGCAGGTTCGTTTATAGGGAACTTAACATAACCGTTGCCATTGCTCATTACCTTGCTCATCAGGGCCGAATACTCGGTGCTGATCATTTTATCATCAAATGTTAAAATGTTTTTAAAACCCATGGTATCCTCATAAAACCCAACCCATTCGTTCATGCGGTGCCAGCCTACATTGCCTACGCAATGATCAATATATAATAAGCCCGCAGGAGGGGGGGTATAATGGTTTTCCAGCTTTTGATACCCGGGTAAAAATAAACCCTTGTAGTTTTTGCGTTCCACAAACAGGTGAACGGTTTCGCCATAAAGTTTTATACCACTGGTGCGTACTTCGCCATGCTCATCAGTAAGGGTTTGCGGTTGCTGATAAGGTATCGCGCCGCGTTTGGTGGTTTGCTCAAAGGCGTCGTAAGCGTCATCAACCCACAGGGCCAATACTTTTACCCCATCACCATGTTTTTTAATATGCTCGGCAATAGGATGATCGGAGTGCAGCGGGGTAGTTAGTACCAGTCTGATCTTGCCTTGCTGCAATACGTACGATGCCCTATCGCGCACACCGGTTTCCGGGCCGGCATAAGCCAAGTTCTGAAAGCCGAAAGCGGTTTTATAATAATGGGCAGCTTGCTTGGCATTACCTACATAAAATTCAACATAGTCAGTACCATTAAGCGGTAGAAAATCTGTTGTGATTGGTTGTTTATCAATGGTTTGTGTTTGCATTTTAATTATCGAATTAGTGGGTTATTGAATTAGTGATTGCTTTTGCTTTTTGCCTTGAGCTTTGGGCTTTCAGCTCACATTTTCCAGCTCTTATAATAATTTTCATCCTCAATTTTTATAGCATCTTCTGTCAGCATCAACGGGCGGAAGGGATCTATCATCACCGCCAGTTCGTCTGTTGATTCTTTACCTATCGATTTTTCGACGGTGCCTGGATGCGGACCGTGCGGTATGCCGCCCGGGTGCAGGGTGATCTGTCCTTTTACTACGCTTTTGCGGCTCATAAAATCACCGTCCACGTAATATAAAACCTCGTCGCTATCCACATTGCTATGATTGTAAGGCGCGGGGATGGATAGTGGATGATAATCAAACTTGCGGGGTACAAAGGAGCATATCACGAAGTTATTGCCCTCAAAGGTTTGATGTACCGGCGGCGGCTGGTGCAGGCGCCCGGTTATTGGTTCAAAATCATGTATGGACAGTGCCCAGGGATAATGAAAGCCATCCCAGCCAATAAAATCAAAAGGGTGGGTGCCATATATGTAAGGATATATCAAGCCCTGCTTTTTGATCAGGATGTTGAAGTCGCCCTTTTCATCATGTGTTTTTAAATCAACCGGGCGTTTAATATCGCGCTCACAATAAGGTGAATGCTCCATAAACTGCCCGTACTGGTTAAGGTAACGTTTTGGCGGACGTATGGGGCTAAAGCTTTCCACAATAAATAAGCGGTTATCGGGCGTGTTAAACTCCATTTGGTATATGGTACCGCGGGGTATCACCAGGTAATCGCCGTACTGAAATTTAATATTGCCGAATCCCGTTTTTAAAGTGCCGCTGCCCTCATGTATAAAAACCACTTCATCGGCCTGGCTGTTCTTGTAAAAATAGTCGGTCATGGATTGGCGGGGCGCGGCCAGCGAAATATGCAGGTCGTTGTTGACCAATACACGTTTGCGGCTTTGCAGATAATCGTCTTCAGGTTTAATGTTAAAACCGATCAGGCTGGTATGTTTCAGGTGCTTTTCGCGGGCAATTTTGGGCTCAACGCTGTAGGGCTTACCCAGCGTTTTTACAATAGTGGGCGGGTAAGCATGGTAAACCAGCGAGTAAAGGCTCGAAAAACCTTCGGTAGATACCAACTCTTCGGCATATAATGAACCATCGGGCTTACGGAATTGTGTATGCCGCTTTGGCGGGATAGCTCCTAATGAATGATATACAGGCATGTTTTAATTGGTTTTCGTTTGAATATTGAATGTTTCAATGTTGTAAGTTGAAATGTTTTAACTTACATCATGTCAGTGCAATACATATGTATCAATGCAATACATACATAAAACGGTTGGGTAAGCTAAATAGTTTTAAAAGTTTAATTAGTTGAAAGCTCATTGACATGTCAACTTTAAAACATTTTAACTTACAACAAAAGGGGATTAGTATTGAGCGAGTACAATTTTAGCAAGCATAGCATCCCTGAACGATGAGGCATCGCTCATGCTGGTAAGGCCCAGGGAAAAATAAAAATGCTTTTGTATACGTAACATGGTTAATACGAAATTAAGGTAATATTTTTAATATGCAAGCATAATAAATTAACCACCCATAAAGTAAATTGTTTAGTTTTGACTTAACCAATCACCAGTTATGATCAAAAAGAAAGCCATATTTTGGGGAATAGCTATCTGGATTATTATCACTATAATATTTTCAATGTTTAATGCCCCCGCAAATGGTTTAACGTCAATTGGCTTTCCGTGGCATTTTTATTCTTATTCAACTATGGAATCATCTCTGGGGAGTGGGTTTGCAGTTAGATTTCTCCTCATATACTTTTTATTAGACTTAATTGCTTTGTTAGCTTTTATAATATTGTTCAGCATATTTTTATTAAATAGGCGAAAGCAGCTTAAAACCAGGTAAAACAAACACATCATCCTATGAAATTAGTATCCTATAAAACTGAAGACCGTGAGCATTTAGGTATTTTTATAAATAAACATATCTACAATCTTAATTCCTGCGATAAACTGATCCCAGACAACATGAACGAGTTTTTGTGGGGAGGTGAAGAATTGATGGATCATGCCAAGCGTGTTGATGCAGCCATCAGCTTAGGCAAAATGGAAGCAAAGGAAGAACTGTTTTTTGAGCTGATAGCACCCGTGCCTCACCCTTCATCATGCAGGGATGGATATGCTTTCAGACAGCATGTGGCAGCAGCCCGCCGTAACCGCAAGGCTGACATGATACCTGAGTTTGATCAATACCCTATATTTTACTTTACCAACCATAACGCTATACAGGGTCCCGGCGAAATTGAGTGTATGCCCGATCATTTTAATAAGCTCGATTTTGAACTGGAGGTGGCCGTTGTGCTCAATAAAAAGGGCCGTAACATTAAAGCAGCTGATGCAGATAGCTTTATTGCCGGCTACATGATCATGAATGATATGAGCGCCCGCACCCTGCAAATGGAAGAAATGCTGTTGAATCTGGGGCCCGCTAAAGGCAAGGATTTTTCGACTGTGATAGGCCCGTGGTTGGTTACCCCCGATGAGTTGGAGCAATATAAGATTGCACCCAAGCCCGGTCATACTGGTAATGCCTACAAGCTGGGAATGAAATGTGTGGTGAATGGCAAACAGGTATCGTTAGGTAATATGGCCGATATGGACTGGACCTTTGCCGAGATCATTGAACGCTGCGCCTACGGCTGCGATGTGCTGCCCGGCGATGTAATAGGTTCGGGTACGGTTGGTACAGGCTGTTTCCTGGAGCTTAACGGAACCGGTTTATTGAATGATCCGGCTTATCAGCCACAATGGCTAAAGGACGGCGATTTGATTGAAATGGAAATCACCGGCCTGGGTATGCTGGGCAACATTATAAAAAGAGCCAATAGCGATTTTTCGATATTGGAGTTGAAGAAAAAGTAACAAAAATAAAAATCATGTCATTGCCTGGCGCGGCAATCTCCTCACGGCAGTATACGGCTTTGCATAAATGATTGTCCTAAAGAGATTGCCACGCTAGGCAATAACATATCTGTAAATATTATGCTATCCTTAAAAACTACCGATCTTTCTACCTTACAATTGCATAATTACCTTAATCATGCCATTGCGCCGCGACCCATTTGCCTGGCATCAACTGTTGATAAGGATGGTAATATAAACCTCAGCCCGTTTAGTTTTTTTAATGTGTTCAGCACTAACCCGCCGGTTTGCGTGTTTTCGCCATCGCGCAGTGTAAGGGATAATACCACCAAGCACACGCTGGAAAATGTATTGGAAGTGCCCGAATGCGTGATCAATATTGTTAATTACGATATGGTGCAGCAGGTTTCCCTGTCGAGTGTGACGTATGCTAAGGGGGTAAATGAGTTTATCAAATCAGGATTAACGCCTGTAGCATCTGAACTGGTTAAACCGCCGCGCGTGGCCGAGTCGTTTGTACAGCTGGAATGTGTTATTAATCAGGTGATATCCCTGGGTAATACACCCGGCGCTGGTAACCTGGTTTTGGCCGAAATTAAAATGATCCACATTAACGAGAATATTTTAGATGCGGATGGTAAAATTGACCAGGCCAAAATTGACCAGGTGGCTCGTCTTGGCGGCGACTGGTATTGCCGCGTTACGCCAGACAATCTTTTTAAAGTAGCCAAACCCAATTTTAAAATAGGTATTGGGGTTGATGCCCTGCCATATGGTATCCGCAATTCACGAGTACTTACAGGTAATAACCTGGGGCAACTGGGCAACCTGGAGGCTTTGCCTGCTGCTGCTGCCATTGAAGCCTATATGGAAACACCTGAAATAAAAGATTTGCTTGATGCCACCATTGGCGACAGCCAAACCCGCGAGCTGCAACTGCACCTAAAGGCAAAACAATTGCTGGATGAGGGTAGGGTAGAAGAAGCGCTGATGGTGCTGCTGATGGAGTGATTTTAATCCTGTTGACGCTTGTAGCTTTGGCCTATTTGGATATTTGCGAAATAACAAAGTGAAATACAATTTTATTTTTTAAATTCGTATAACATCCTAATAATGAGTACAAATGAAGCAGGAAGAATTGGATGAGAGATATTCAATAGTTGAAAAGCTTGTCAGGCTGTTTAAGTTTGAAAGGTTTATTCACCTTGCTGTTACGGGTATATCCTTAGTAATACTTCTTGTCGCTATTTCACTTATGATCTACAATAAAGAAGCCGGCAAGGCTGAATTATCATTAATGTTCGGGTCTTCGGGTTTAATAACCTATACAGGTGGAAGACTTTTGCGAATGTGGGATCAGGCATTAAAAATTATAGTAACAGGTAAAATGTAAGTGATGAATGAGCTTGATAACCTGGAGAGATCTTCGCGAAGATCAGCAATTATCAGTCTCATTGGGATTTTGATTTTCATTACATCTTTGGTATTTGCCAGCTATAATTTGTTCAATTCAAATAAGGAACTCAAGAGGGTAAAAGCCGAGCTCAAAAAATCCAGCGATAACCTAAACAAGCAAAAAAAGGCTGTAGCTGAATTAAAAAGCCGGGTAAACGGACTAAAACTTGATGAATCGCAGCTTAATCAATATCTGATAAGCTTAATAGAAAGTACACAGGCAAATCAAGGCAATGCTTTTGCAGACGGTGAACAAATTGATTGGGGTAATGTCAAAAAAACTGTTATAAACCTTCCGTCTGGTAAAAGAAAGTTGGCATTAACAATAGCGCTTTTAACTACCTGGAAGCAAATTCCTTTTGAGTTAGGTAAAAACACTCCCAAATCCAGCTTTGATTCTCCTGGATATATACAATATATATTAAAACAAACGGGTGTTAATATTAACAGGAACAATTCGGAACCCCTTTCGGCAACTATTATGAAGCTTTATAAAAAGGTAGATGATCCTTTACCAGGTGACCTGATATTTTATAAAGGACAGATTGGTAGTTTTGGTTTTTTTTACCTGGCTCCTGGCACTACAAACGGGCAAGGTATTGCTATAGGCACTTTACAGGCAGTATCTCCCTTAGGTATTTACGATACCATAAATATCAACACTGAGTACTATCCTTTTATCGGTTACTACAGGGTTGAATATGATTAAATTAATCCCGGTTGGTCAAATTGACGCAGTTGTTACTATATTCCTAATACCTGTTTCAGTTTCACATAACCGGTTTTGCTTACCGGTATTTTGGCGCCCGATTTTAAGATGGCCAGGTGGGCGTCTTTTTCGTAAGGATCAATACGGGTTATTTGTTGTATCGCTATAATGTAAGAGCGGTGCACACGCACAAACTGACGGGCATCAAGCGTTTGCTCAAAAAAGTTCATGGTTTTATTTTTCAGGTATGATCCTTCTTTGGTGAACACGCTTACATAATCATCATCGGCCTGCAGGTATTCCACATCGGCCACGGGGATGATCTTTACTTTAGTACCGGTTTTTACCACAATACGCTCATGCTGTGCCGGTGATTGTGATGCAGCAGTTTCCAGCAGTTCTTCGGTTTGTTTAGGTGTATGTTTTTCGGGCGCTGTTGCCAGAAATTTTTCAATCGCCTTATTAAACCTGTCTTTACTAAAGGGTTTTAACAGGTAATCAACCGCGTGTGCTTCAAATGCCTTTATAGCATATTCGTCAAAAGCGGTCGTAAATATTACGGCAGGGGGCTGCTCTACCAGTTCCAGCATCTCAAAGCCGTTTATTTTGGGCATCTGCACATCCAGAAAAATCAAATCTGGCTGGTATTGCTGAATGGCTTTAAGGCCCTCAAAGCCATCATTACATTCCTGGATCAATTCAATCTGGTCAAAATTTTGCAGGTACTCCTTTACAACCATGCGGGCTAAAGGTTCATCGTCAATAATTAAGGCTCGCCTCATAACTGTGGTATTTTTATAATGGTTGTAAATATATTATCATTTGCATGAGTTTCCATCAAATCGTTACGGGCAAAAAGTAAATATAATCGACGCTGTACTCCCCGCAAGCCAAAACCAGTGCCTTTTTGCGGGCGCGAGGTTTGCGGATCATAAGGGTTTTGAACCATCAGTATTAAATAGTGTTCCTCAATTTCTCCGCGAATGCTAACGGTTACATCGCCGGTAGTATCATATAAACCAAATTTTATAGCGTTTTCAACCAGGGGTTGCAACAGCATAGATGGCATTACAGCTTTATTGCATTTATCATCGCAGCTTATTTCGGTTTGCAGGCGGTGGCCGAAACGTACCTTCTCAATATCCAGATAAAGATTCAAATGCGCCAGTTCTTCGCTTAAAGGAACCTGCAGCTGATCGTCTTTTTTTAATGTGCCGCGTAAAAAGTCCGAGAGCTGGTGTATCATCCTGCGGGCCTCATCGGGTTTAAAACCAATAAGGGCATTAATAGAGTTGAGGCTGTTGAATAAAAAGTGGGGTTGTAATTGCTGTCGTAAGTTATATAGTTCAGCATCGCGGGCCAGCTGTTCGGCCTCGGTTTTACGCTTTTGGGTTTCTTTTTGATCAAGCTGCGAGTACCATAACAAACTGATCATGGCCATCCAGCCTATGGCCAAAAAATCGGTAAAAAAACGGATGGTTAATGATTGCACCACAAAGTTAACAAACACCTTATCGGTATTAATAAGCGGGAGCAAATAGCGGCAGCCCAGGGTACAAATACCGGCAAGTGCCACACACCATATAAACAAGTTGATGTAGCTGCCCTTGCCCGGCTGGTAATAACGCAGGTTATTATTAATGAGCCAGCAAGCGCCTGAAAGCAACACCGCACCAAGCACCCCATCGGTTGTGGCAGTATACCAAAAAAAGCCAAAACTATGCACAATATAAGTTTGCAATGCGGCCCATACCACACCACATACAATAAATGCACCGTACAATTTTGAAGCTGATAATGCCGGTAATGCCAAAACTTATTTTTTATATTGATTAATTAGTATCAAGTAGTTAGTATCAAGTAGCAAGACTTTAGTATCAAAGTTTTAATTCGGTCGTGATACTTTAACTACTTGATACTGATAGTTATTAATTTCTTGCACCCAATAAAGCCGATTTGTGGTGCGCCCAGGCAATGTACAGGTCGGCATCGGGTGTTTCGTGTATATGGTAATACAGTTCAGTGCCATCGATAAGGTCATTGATCTGGTTTAATTCGGCCACATCAATAAACTGCCATTTAACGGTTTGTTTCTCTATGTTTTTAAAGCTGTCCTGATTGGCATGGCCAATTTTGTTTGCTTTTTCATAAGCGTTCAGTTCTGTATCGGCACTGATCAATCGTAATTGTTCATCAAATTGTGCCTGATGATCGCCATCACCACTGATCACCCTGAAAACTAATTTTGCTACGTACCAGTTCATGATTGTTTATTTTATTTGTGATTAATAGCTGCGTATATCAACGCCTGCAAAAATGGAAGTACCTTTAAGTACCAGTATTTTCTCATTATTGGCTGATGCGGTGCTTCTGATCCTTTTATCATCAACACCAGCAAAAACCGCTGCCAGATCAGATACAACCTGCCAGTTTGATGGAACAATGATCTTGGTGCCACCAAAAATCTGGGTAATATCAATAATCACTCTGCCATTAATATCAGCCTGGGTAAAATCAAGCTCTGCACCGCCAAAAATGTTCACGATTTCGCCACCTTTAAAGCTTTTTGACAGTACGGTTTTATTAACCCCACCAAAAATGGAAACAGTATCCAGGTAGTCGTCGCCGTTGTGATAACCAAATGGGGGTGTATACGGTTCTTTTGGCGGAACGTCGTCCCCATCTTTTACAGTATAATCTATCTCCGGATCGGCTTTGTCAAAATTAAAATTAGCCGGCTGTTTGCTCCATTTCCCGTCCTTAAAGTTTCTTTCCCAGTCACCATGTTTGCCGCGTCTTAAAATAAGCCAAATACCAAAAGCAATAATGGCTATGGGCCAAACTACACGGCTGGCATCATCAATGTTATTATTAAATAAAAAAATGATACCTAAAAATACCATGATAGCCCATGATGATTTTTTGAAATTATGCTTAGCACCTAAATAAAGCCCCCAGGCTATAAGCCACATTGGCCAGCTGAACAGCCAGCCGGGGATAAAAATATCGGCAAACTGCCTCAAAAGCAATATGCCCCCAATAACCAGCAATATGATACCTGCCATGGCTTTTCCTTTATTGGGATTGTTTGGATGTTCTATATCGTTGTTCATTTGTGTGCAAATTAAATCATATCCAAAACTAAGGTAACATTATAGATGAGCCAAACAAAAACTGGTGATATATTTAAAGAAATCGGTGGGAACACATGTTTTGTCGGTGAAAAAGTAGCCGGGTAATCTAAAAAGTTCTGTCGGGTTGTAAAATTTGTATGTTTCGACATGTTTGTAGTCCATTGTATTAAAAAGGCTAACCACAAAAAGAGGGCCCTTACGGGTCCCCCTCTTTAACATTGACAATAAAAAATTATTAATTACACTTCAGGTCCGGTTGTTTTATCAAAATGAAAAGTGTCTTTAGGCTTTTCAAAATAATATTCTTCTTTATGTTTTTTGGGCCTGAATATCATCCATGCACCAAAGCCCATTATGGCTACCGGCCAAACAATACGGTCGGCATTGGCAATGTTTTCGTTGAGTAAAAAGGCTACACCAATTAGCGTGATGATGATCCATGAAGCCTTGCGGAAATTATACTTGGCACCCATATATAATCCCCAGGCTATTATCCACATAGGCCAGCTAAACAGCCAGTCGGGGATAAAGAACAGATCAAATTGTCTTGCCAGTAATATACCGCCAATGGTTAGTAAAATTACCCCTGCAGCAGTTTTGCTATTATTGGGGGTAATGGTAGTTTCTATATCGTTGTTCATTGTTTTAAGTATTAAATTATACCTAAAACTAAGGCACTATTGGTAAGGCGACAATCAGAAATTGGTGATTTAAGGGAAGAAGACGGTAAAGAGGTGGGTTTATTCGGTGAAAAAGAATGGGGGATAATAGTGGTTGGAGGTGTAATCTCTTATTGCGGGTTTACTCACCCGCCCATCGCTGCGCTTGGGCACCCTCTCTCTTCGCCTTTGGCGGAGGAGGGGGTGGAATCTTTTTATTTTGTCATCCTGGAACGAAGGATCTCCTCGCCAATAAGCATGTCGGTCAACAGATGCTTCGTTCCTTATAATGACGTGTTAGCGAAGCGCGGACGCGATGGGTCTTCGACTCCAGACAAATCAAATCCGCGTATCTTATACCTCCGGTTCCTGCTGGCTCAGGCAATGGAAACTGCCTAAACCCCATATAATATCGGTAGAATCAATACCTACAACCTCGTGGTCAGGGAAGCATTGCTGTAATATTTCACAGGCTTTATCGTCATTTACCGAGCGATAGGTAGGTACGATAACCGATGAGTTGGCAATATAAAAATTAGCGTATGATGCGGGTAAACGGGTATCTTCATATATCACGGCTTCGGGCATAGGCAACTCCACAACATTAAGCTGTTTGCCGTTTAGCAGGCGCATGGTTTTTAAGGTTTCCAGGTTTTCCTGTAGTATATGGTAGTTCTCGTCGTTCTTATCTTCTTCAACTACGGTAACCACGGTATCCTCGTTCACAAAGCGGGTAATATCATCAATATGTCCATCGGTATCATCGCCTACAATGCCATCGCCCAGCCATAAAAGTTGCTCTGCACCGTAGTAATTACGCAGGTAGGCCTCAATCTGATCCTGGTTTAAATGCGGGTTACGGTTTTTATTGAGCAGGCAGGCAGTAGTAGTTAAAATAGTGCCTTTACCGTTAAAATCAACAGACCCGCCTTCCATCACAATACCCGGATTAAATACCGGCAGATTAAAATGCTCGCCGATTTTGGTAGGGATCACATCGTCCAGATCAAAGGGAGGGTATTTACCGCCCCAGGCATTGTATCCCCAGTCAATAATGGCTTTTTGCCTGGTTGCAGGATTGATCAGAAACGCTGGTCCATGGTCGCGGCACCAGGCATCATTAGTACCAAACTCAAACAGTTCCACCCGGCTCATATCTACACCCGCGGTTTGCAGCTGGAAAGTTACCGAAGCCTTCATACTCTCGTCCAACACGTTAATGCGTACCAGTTCGTTACGGGTTAAAACCTTAATAAACTCAATATATGATGGATATATAGTATCAATTTTCCCTGGCCATGAAGCCTCTTTATGCGGCCAGCTTAACCAGGTGGCAGTATGTTTAGTCCACTCGGCAGGGAAGTAAAAGCCTTGTGAAGCAGGGGTTTGTATAATGGATGTATTTTGACTCATAATTGGTATACAAATTTGTATTTATGTCATTGCGAGCGTAGCGCGGCAATCTCATTATGCACGGTTTGCTATTGGGTCCTGACGAGATTGCTTCGCACCTCGACATGTTTATAAAACCCTCTCCCTTTAGAGGAGAGTTGGGTGGGGTTAATCCTCGTCTAAAAGTCTTTTCGTTATAGGCTGATACGAATCAATCCTCCTGTCCCTTAGAAAAGGCCAGTGGCTCCGGTAATAATCAGATTTATCTAAGTCAAGTTCTTGTACTACTACCTCTTCTTCATCATGTGAGGTTTGGTGAATAATGGTACCGAATGGATTGGCAAAAAATGACCCTCCCCAGAATTTTACACCGGCTTCTTCGCCTACACGGTTCACACTTACCACGTGTATGCCATTGGCCACAGCGTGCGAGCGTTGTATGGTTTGCCAGGCATTATATTGCTCCGTGTTGGTAGCTTCATCCTGCGTAGTGGCCCAGCCAATAGCTGTTGGATAAAATAATATATCGGCACCCATTAAAGCGGTAATACGGGCAGCTTCGGGGTACCATTGGTCCCAGCATATCAGTACACCTAATTTGCCATATTTGGTTTTGAACACCTTATAGCCCAGGTCGCCTGGAGTAAAGTAAAATTTTTCATAAAAACCCGGATCGTCGGGAATATGCATTTTGCGGTATTTGCCTAAATAACTTCCATCAGCATCTAAAACCGCTGTAGTATTATGATAAAGGCCCTGCGCCCGTTTTTCAAACAGCGAGGCTATGATCACTACGTTAAGTTCTGCGGCTACTTTTGACAGTTCATTGGTTGATGGGCCGGGTATGGCCTCGGCCAGTTTAAAGTTGTCGTAATCCTCAACATCACAAAAATAAAGCGAGGTAAACAGTTCCTGTAAACACACTATTTGCGCGCCTTTTGCGGCTGCTTCCCTTACTTTAACAATAGCCTTTTGCAAATTCTGCTGCTTATCAGCAGTGCAGCTCATTTGCACCAGGCCAACTTTTACTTTACTCATACTACTAAAATTTCCGCAAAAATAACAATTGATATGATGATTTTTGCTCAATTAATTAATGATTACACGCTGCTGATGGTCAGGTTTTTTATTGCTCTTTGCAAACTTTAGTTATATAAACAGCGTTGTTGAACCAAAGTTGTTACACTTCAAAAAAAAATTCATGTGTTAAATCAAATAATTAGCTTTGCAGCCAATGACAGAAGAAGAAATAATTGACGAAGGCGCCGAGCATAAAACCTGGAAAGGTAAGCTTTGGGGCGTTATAAAAGTTATATTGATAATTGTTGTTACCGGTGGCCTTTTATACTGGGTTTTCAGCAAAGTGCCATTCTCCAAAATTAAATACAGACTTGTACATGCCGATAGGGTATGGTTAGCAGCCGCAATAGCCTGTTATTTTGCATCGATGTTATTTTCGGCCTGGCGCTTGTTAAGCTTCTTTAAGTCGATTAGTTTAAGATTAGATTACCGGTTTAATATCAGGTTATATTTTTTAGGACTTTGCTATAATTTACTGCTACCCGGTGGTATTGGCGGCGACGGCTATAAAATATACCTGCTGCACAAGCGCTTTAAGCTGCCCACCAAAAAAGTGTTTCTTGCCATTTTATTTGACCGGCTGAGTGGTTTTTGGGCCATTGGCCTGATCACCGTCGTCCTGATCATACTTATACCGCATATTACCGAACTGATTGGTTTGGGTATACCAATGTGTTTATTGGTGATAGGTTCAGTTATCTATTATGCGGTAGCCCGTAAATTTTTTAAAGAATATACACACCGGTTTTTCACGGCTCATTTAAAAGCTATTGCTGTGCAATCAACGCAATTGCTGGCCATTGTGTGTTTACTTCTGGCCCAGGATTTTACCGGTAAATTTGCTCCGTATTTGCTTTCATTCCTTATTTCGGCTTTAGCTGCTATTATACCTTTTAGTTTAGGTGGTGGTGGGGTAAGGGATGCTATTTTTGTAAACCTGGCCAAGCCATTTCATCTTACTGTAGATATGGCTGTTTATTTAAGCCTTACTTTTTATTTAATTTCAATAGTAGTCGCACTACTTGGGGTTTATTATGTTTTCCGTCCTGACAGATTACAGCGGGGACTTCCCCCGGTTGAAGAAAGCCTCCCTGCTGTTGAAGAAAATTAAAGTTTATTCGTACACCTAAATTTTTAAATTTGCGTTTCCTGTTGTAAACTAACATACGTAAATGAGCCATTTTAATGATTTTAACAATCCGCAGGTTGCCGCGTTGCCTGGTCATTTAAAACAATTTATAGTCGACCAGCATTACGAGCATTACACACCCATTGATCATGCGGTTTGGCGTTATGTGATGAGGCAAAATTATAGTTATCTGAAGGATGCGGCCTACTATCCGTATATACCCGGCCTAACAAAGGCGGGCTTAACCATTGAACGGATTCCCGATCTGCAGGAAATGAATGACGCTTTGGTCAAAATTGGCTGGGGCGCTGTTACCGTTGATGGCTTTATACCACCCGCTGCCTTTATGGAGTACCAGGCTTACAGGGTACTGGTTATAGCTGCAGACATCCGCCAGTCGCGTCATATTGAGTATACCCCGGCTCCGGATATTATACATGAATCTGCAGGACATGCGCCTATTATTGCTGATAAGGATTACCACGAATACCTGAGTTATTTTGGTTCGATAGGGGCAAAGGCCATGTTTTCGGCCCAGGACTTTGAACTGTATGAAGCCATCAGGGCGCTATCTATATTAAAGGAAATGCCCGATGCTGATGAAGAAGAGATCAGAAAAGCCGATGAACGGGTAGCTTATTGCCAGGAAAATATGGGTGAACCATCTGAAATGGCCCTGCTGAGCCGCCTGCACTGGTGGACGGTGGAGTACGGACTGATCGGTACGCTGGAGCAGCCTAAAATTTATGGCGCGGGCCTGCTATCGTCAATAGGCGAAAGCTCAAGCTGTATGAATCCAGGGGTCGAAAAACTATGGTATACCATTGATGCGGTTAATTACAGCTATGACATTACCAAACCACAGCCGCAGCTGTTTGTAACGCCAACTTTTCAAAATCTGATAGATGTGCTCGAAGAATTTGCCAACACCATGTCGTTCAGGCGTGGTGGTGCTTATGGCCTGGGTAAAGCTTTTGAAAGTAAAAATACCTGTACGGCGGTTTACAGTTCGGGCTTACAAGTATCTGGTACCATTACCGATTTTAAGGTGGGCGAACGCGATCAACCCTATTTTATTAAAACCACTGGCCCAACTACATTGTCATTAAATAACCAGCAATTACCGGGTCATGGCAAAAACTACCATAAGGACGGATTTAGTTCACCGGTTGGGAAACTAAAAAATATTCATACGCCTTTGGAGGACTTGTCTGACGAAGAGCTGGACAATATCAACATTGCCAAAGGCAAAACCGCTGTGCTCGATTTTGAGAGTGGAATTCTGGTTAAAGGAACAGTAAAAGGTATTTTATCATTTCAGGGCAAAACACAGCTCATTACATTTACAGATTGTACGGTTACCGATAAAAAAGGTCATATATTATTTGACCCTTCATGGGGAGTATATGACATGGCCGTAGGCAAAAAAATAATATCAGTTTTTTGTGGCGCAGCCGATAAAGAGGCTTTTGAGGAGATTGTTTATAAATCAAAAACCGCAACTCATCATGTAGTATATAGTTTTAAAAACAAGGAACTCCACAAACTTTATCAGCAAGTGCGCAATTGCAGATTGAAACAAGGCAATTATGGTTTTTTGGGTAATGTATGGCTCAAGTTGCAAAAAGATCATCATGAAGATTGGCTTTGCGCGCTGGAGATATTGGAATTGCTTGAACATGAAGGTATTGAACCTCTGCTGGCGGCCGATATCAGGCAATTTCTGCAACAAAAAGCAACAGATGAGCCTGAATTAAAAAAGCTCATCAGCGATGGTTTTTATCTGATCGAGCATCCTGTTGAGCAAAAATTGGTATTTTAGGCGCGGAGAATAAATAAGCCCACCCAACCCTCCCCGGGAGGGAGGGCTTTAAAAAACATAATCTCCCCTTCCGGGGGAGATTTAGAGGGGGCTAAGCACATGAACATCATTATAACTGGCGCCAGCAGCGGCGTAGGATTTGAAGCGGTAATTGAACTGATACTTTCGGGTAACCATAAGGTAATCGCGCTTGCGCGCTCGCAGGACAAACTGGAGCGTCTGCTGGAGATTGCCCATGGTCTGAACCCCGATTGTCAGCTATATGCATTGAATTTTGATATTGTTCACGATGACTATGAAGGCTTGCAGCAATTTATTGCCACAAATTTTGATAACCGCATTGATGTTTTAATAAACAATGCCGGTGTGCTCATCAACAAGTCATTTACCCAATTACTGGAAACCGATTTTGTAGAAATGCTGCAAAGTAATTTCATAGGTCATGTACGCATTATACAGGCACTTTTACCGCTGATTCCCGCCGGTTCGCATATTTTAAATATAGGCAGTATGGGCGGTTTCCAGGGCAGTGTCAAATTCCCCGGACTATCAGCTTATTCGGCCAGTAAGGCGGCGCTGCATACTTTAACCGAGTGCCTGGCCCAGGAATTAATTGAGCAGGATATTAAGGTAAACTGTCTGGCTTTAGGCTCGGCACAAACCGAGATGCTGGAGCAAGCCTTCCCCGGCTATCAATCGCCGGTACTGGCATTTGAAATGGGTAAGTACGTGGCCGATTTTGCACTTACCGGGCATAAATTCTTCAACGGGAAAGTGCTGCCGGTAGCAGTGAGTACGCCTTGAGAGGGGCGTGGTACATGTGGCGTGGTTCGTGTTAATTTTCCCGTAGAGACGCAAAATTGCATTTCATAACAGGCGGTTCATGGGGAGTATATTGCAGACTTGCACGGCGGGAGACGCAATTATGCGTCGCTGCAAAGCCGCAAAATCATGATAATCCTATAGATCAAGGTTTGGGTTATTCATATTATTTTTGCTCAGTACCATTTTATATCATAAATTGCGATACCTAAACAATTGAACATTAAACCCTAATGAGCATCGTAAAATGTACTCGCTGCGGAGCAGAAAATGAAGCTAGTTCAACGTATTGTTCCAATTGTGGACATGAACTCCTCAAAATAGAAGACGAAATTGGAGTTAAACAATTAACAAAAGAGCCAAAACAGAATACCAAACCAAAACTTCTAAGCCTAATTGCTGGTATTATTGCATTTGGGTTATCCTATACTGCGGTTCAACAATTATTTTTCAAGAAACCTTCATTTGACAAAGTAATGATTGCTGCAGTAAGTGAGATAAACAAATCTTGCCCAATTATGGTAGACAAAACCACCCGCTTTGATAATGCAGCCGCTTTACCAAATAATACACTTCAATATAACTACTCATTATTGAATTTTGATAAATCACAGACAAATACCGACTCTTTAAAAGAACTAATTAGCCCCAAACTTATAAACGGTATAAAAACAAGTCCGGAGTTACGAGTATACTGTGATAATAAAACAACATTTGCTTACAATTATCGCGACACGGACGGAAAGTTCATCCTGAAAATTTTGATTACTCCGGATATGTATAAATAAAATCCCAAAATGATCTTACAGCGTTGTAAAAAACGCAGATGCTATCTGCAAAAATGAACAATGGCGGCCTATACGACGGGAGACGCATAATTGCGTCTCTACAAAGTAGCAAAATCAAGGCAACCCCTTAATCCCAAAAATCCCGATTCAGACAAAAAATCCGAATTCGAAAATCCGAATTCCGAAATTCTCTTAAAATTTCCCGGCAAAATCCTATCTTTGCCCATGCAAGAAAAAATCCTCATTCTTGACTTTGGCTCGCAATTTACCCAACTTATAGCGCGCCGTGTCAGGGAGCTCAATATTTACTGTGAGATCCATCCTTTTAATCATTATCCCGAAATTGACAGCACTGTAAAAGGAATTATCCTTTCCGGCAGCCCTTATTCTGTAAGGCAGGACGATGCCCCTCATTTTGATTTCGAGCAGTTTCATACCACCCGACCTATTCTGGGGGTTTGTTATGGGGCACAGTATGTAGCACATTTTCATGGTGGCGAGGTATTGCCATCAAGCACCCGCGAATACGGTCGTGCCAACCTGGAATACATCAACAAAGAAAACCCTCTATTTAAAAATATTCCTGAAAGCTCACAGGTTTGGATGTCGCATGGCGATACCATATCAAGTATTGGTGAAAACTTTGAGGTAATTGCCAGTACCGATACTGTGAAGGTTGCGGCCTACCAGGTAACCGGCACCCAAACCTACGGCATACAGTTTCACCCCGAGGTAACCCATAGTATTGATGGCAAGCAATTGCTGGAGAACTTTTTGATTGACATTTGCGGTTGCCACCAGGACTGGACACCTGATTCCTTTATCGAAACTACTATAGCCGCCCTGCAGCAAAAACTGGGCGATGATAAAGTAGTGCTTGGTTTATCAGGTGGTGTCGATTCATCAGTAGCTGCTGTGTTACTGCACCAGGCTATTGGTAAAAACCTGCATTGTATATTTGTTGATAACGGCCTTTTGCGTAAGGACGAGTACGAACAGGTGCTTGATTCCTACAAGCACATGGGCTTAAATATAAAAGGTATTGATGCCAAACAACGCTTTTACGATGCGCTGGCTGGTTTAACCGATCCTGAAAAGAAACGTAAGGCTATTGGCCGTGTGTTCATCGAGGTTTTTGATGACGCCGCGCACGAGGTTCAGGACGTAAAATGGCTTGGCCAGGGTACCATTTACCCGGATGTTATTGAGTCGGTTTCAGTTAAGGGTCCGTCGGCTACTATCAAATCGCACCATAACGTTGGCGGATTACCTGATTTTATGAAACTCAAAGTAGTTGAGCCGTTAAACACTTTATTTAAAGATGAGGTTAGGCGTGTGGGCAAGGCTTTGGGCATTGATCCGAATATTTTAGGCAGGCACCCTTTTCCTGGCCCGGGATTGGCCATCAGGATATTAGGCGATGTAACACCAGAAAAAGTAGCTATATTGCAGGAGGCCGATGCGATTTATATCAACAATTTGCGGTCGTACGGTGTTTACGATAAAGTTTGGCAGGCCGGCGCTATATTTTTGCCGGTACAATCAGTAGGGGTAATGGGCGATGAGCGTACTTATGAGAACGTAATTTGCCTGCGTGCTGTGGAATCATTGGATGGAATGACAGCAGACTGGTGTCATTTACCTTATGACCTGCTGGCTAAGATCTCGAACGAGATCATTAACAACGTAAAAGGAATTAACCGGGTAGTATATGATATCAGTTCAAAACCACCTGCTACCATTGAGTGGGAATAAATGGTTGTTGTTTTTTATAACGGCGCTGATACTGGGTGCATGTTCGCCAAAAGTGCGGCCTGTATCAACGCCCGTAAAAAAACAAACTGAAAAGCCTGAAAATAAAGTTGCAGAAAAGTCACCCGTTAAGCCTGAAGCAAAAGCAGCGGTAATATCCATGATATTGCCCATGGGGCTTGATCATGTCAGGCCGCGTACATACAGCAGTGCAGGCTTAACCCAGGCCAACATGAGCGTGGAATATTACCAGGGTTTTAAGCTGGCTTTAGATTCATTGGCCGCCGAAGGAGCTAATTTTAAATTACAGCTTTACGACTCCAAAGATGATGCTTCGGCAGCGCACAGCCTGGCCTACAACCCGCAGATCAGAACAAGCGACCTTGTGGTTGGTCCGGTTTTTCCCGATGGTATAAAAATGTTTTCAGCTACCATGGGTACGCGTGTGCCAATTTTATCGCCATTGTCGCCTGCATCGCCGGCTACTATTAACAACCCTAATTTAATTACGGTAATTCCCCCGCTGGAGTATCATGCCTGGGGTGCGGCACAATACATCAATGATAAAATAAAACCCAAAAAAATATTCATTCTTCGTTCGGGCTTTAGCCAGGAAAACGATTATATAGTTAACTTTAAAAAAGCTATTGATAGTTTAGGTAAAAAAAAGATAAAGGTTATAACCTTAACCATATTGCGCGGGCAATTAGGTGGCCTTATTCCGCAATTGTCAAAAACCGAGCGTAATGTGTTTGTAATGCCGGCTACTGATCAGTCATTTTTAGGAGTAACCTTACGGTCTTTGGATACTTTAAGTAGAAATTATCCGGTAGTATTGTTTGGTCATCCAAGCTGGGAAAAGTTTAATTTTTTAAAGACAGATATATTGCAGCGATTGAACACGCATATTACCTCGACCGATAAAATAAATTACAAGCACGGGGCTACAATTGCTTTTTTGCGTAACTATCGTAAAGCATATCACGTTGAACCTACCGATTTTGCCATAAAGGGCTTTGACGAAGGTTTATACTTTGGCAGGCAGCTTTTTACGGGTGATGCCGGTATGGCGGAGCTTGATAAAACAGATTTTACAGGCATACATAACAGCTTTCACTTTGTAAAAAAGCCGGGACTGGGATGGGTTAACGCCCATGTAAATATATTAATGTACACTAATTTTGAGTTAAAACAGGTAGAATGAAGGCTATAAACCAGCTTAAAACGTTTCAGCGAATATTGGGTGAATACCCGGCCGATACGCCTCTAAGTAAGTTTTTACCCGGTTTTTACAGGCAAAACAAACAAATGGGCTCAACCGACAGGCGCATAGCCAACAGGTTGGTGTACAATTATTTCAGGATAGGCAGGGCCCTGTCTGATCTGCCGGCAGACGAACGCCTGTTTGTAGCCGAATTTTTATGCAATACACAAACCAACTCCTTTTTACAGCATTTTAAGCCCGAATGGGCCGCTTGTATTGGCTTTAGTGTGGATGATAAGCTCGCCCTTGTAAAAACAGCTTATCCTGCCTTTAATTTAACTGATGTGTTTCCCTGGGGGGCACAGGTATCGGCGGGTATTGATCAGGATGCCTTTTTAAAATCATTCTTTTTTCAGCCCGACCTTTTTATCAGGGTGCGCAATGGTTATGATCATTTGGTTAAAGCCGAATTAGGCAAAGCTCAGGTAGCATTTAAAGATGAAGGTAACGGATGCCTGTCATTGCCAAATGGTACCCGGCTCGAAACCATATTCCCTGTGCAGCATTGGTTTGAGGTACAGGACCTGTCGTCACAGCAAACCGGCGATTTCTTTAAACCACAGCGTTGGGATAGCTGGTGGGATGCCTGCGCGGCATCGGGCGGTAAATCGTTGCTGCTGCATGAAGACGAGCCTAACATAAAACTGGTGGTATCAGATATCCGTGAGTCGGTACTGGCCAATCTGGATGAACGTTTTCACCTGGCTGGTCTCACCAAATATCAGAAAAAAGCACTCGATCTAACTACCAACGTTGATCAAACCCTGCATGATTATGCTTTCGACGGCATTATCCTTGATGCTCCATGCAGCGGCTCAGGCACCTGGGGCCGAACGCCTGAAATGATCGCCCAATTTAATCCGCAGAAAATAGAATTTTTCCGGAAGCTGCAAAAAAGCATCGCTCAAAACGTTGTAAAATATCTTAAACCCGGTAAACCGCTCATCTACATCACCTGCTCAGCCTTCAAAGCCGAGAACGAGGATGTAGTTGATTTTTTAATAAAAGAAGCTGGCCTAAAGCTGGAAGAAAGCAAAGTATTGAAAGGTTATGAACACAAAGCAGATACCATGTTTGTGGCGAGGCTGTTAGCGATTTGATAATTTGTTAATTTGAAGATTTGAAAATAATTTTCCGAATCGTCATTTGCAGCCTCCATTTGGACATCTGAAATCTGCACATCATTTTCAAATCTTCAAATTATAAATGCGTATTACTCCTGAACAATTTAATCGCAATAGCCAGCAAAATAATCCCAAAGGCTTTGCGCAATATACTAAGGCCAACTGGCCCCAATAACTTTTCGAGCCACTTTACATTTTTGAGCACCATGTAAACTACAATGGTATTGAGCACTATGCCTACCAGTATGTTTTGGGTTTGGTATTGTGATTTTAACGAGAGCAGAGTGGTCATGGTTCCTGCGCCTGCTATCAGCGGGAAAGCTATGGGGACAATGGAGGCCGACTGCGGGATCTCTTCCTTAAAAAAATCAACACCCAATATCATTTCCATTGCTATTATAAAAATAACCAGCGAACCGGCTATGGCAAAGGAGGCTATATCCAGGCCGATGATGTCCAGCAATTGATCGCCTACAAATAAAAACACGATCATGAGTACCAAAACCGCTATACTGGCCTTTTCAGATTCGATATGCCCTACGCGCTGCCTTACCTGAATAATTACGGGTATGGCCCCCAAAATATCAATAATGGCGAAAAGGATCATGGTAACGGACAGTACCTCTTTGAAAATTAGTGGATGCATAGTGGTAGTATTTTTATTCTCGTGATTTTAACCGAAAACTCAGCAAAAGTGCAATTAAAATATAGAAAGAAGATAAGAAAAAAACGCCATGTACAGAAATCAAGGCCGCGAACCCCGCGGTTAAAGGGCCCAGGGTTTGCCCTATGGAAGCATAGGATTGGTTGATGCCTAATATTTTACCCTGTTCATTGTGATCAATACGGTCGGCAATGATGGCGTTGATCATAGGGTTGCGCAGGCCGTTAAATAATCCATAAACACAAATACCCACTGTAAAGGTAATGAAGGCATTGGTAAGCCCTGTAATGAACATCGCTGTCATACATAGTATGGTTGACAGGAGCAGGATCATTGATTTTGATGAGAACCATTGCGTTAACAGCGGTACGCTCAACTGCATAATAATGCCGCTTACACCAAAGCCTGCATACAAAATACCTATTTGGGTTGGACTTATCTTTAATACATCAACACTAAAGGTTTGAAAGCCGATAAGCATAGTGAACTGTGCCATGGTAAGCAGGAACCCGGTAAATACGGCGGTGCCAATAACCGGACGTTTTAAGGTAGTGATCAATGCCGATAGTTTGAAATTACTTTTGCTGTCATTTTTCTTCCTGAGATCTGGCAGGTTGGTTTCACGAAGAAAAAAGATAGTGCACAGCGTACCGATGAACGAAATGCCCGCTGCGAAAAAGAACGGCACCTGCGGCCCAAACCTGTTGAGCAAGCCGCCTATAGCCGGACCAATTACAAAGCCAAAACCAAATGCCGAACCCAGTATGCCAAATTTTTTCGCCCTGTTTTGAGGCGTTGCCGTATCAGATACCATGGCTTGTGCTACGGATACATTGCCGCCGGTAAAACCGTCTAAAATACGGGCAGAAAACAGCATAAAGATACTGTTTGCCCAGGCAAACAGCAGGAAGGAGAGGCAGGTACCGGCAATGCTTATTATAAGCAATGGCTTACGGCCAAATTTATCAGACAGGGAGCCTAAAACCGGTGTTGCAAAAAACTGGGCGACTGAAAATGAGGCGGTAAGTATACCAAGTGTTTCGCCGGTTATACCAAAAGTTTTACCATAGCTGTACAGTACCGGAACAATGATGCCGAAGCCCAGCGAGTTGATGATACAAACAAATACTAATACCCAAAGATTTTTATCGCCCTGCATGAATTGGTTTTACCTGTAGGTAATAAAAGAGAAGGTAACAAAAAAGGTTCTGAATTTTCAGAACCTTTTTTAATTGCAATAGTAATTTTATGCTATTATTCTATAAATTTTGGATTGATAGGGTCAACAGCCGGCTCAACAACACCCTTACGTACGTGGGAGCGTTTTATGCTGTAGCCAAAGTAAATTACAAAACCGATCAATAACCAAACGATTAGCCTGACCCAGTTTTGCCAGCCTTCACTGGCAATCATACACAAGCATATAGCTGCACCCAGCGGGCATACGATCATATAAAGTGGTGTCTGGAATGGGCGTACGATGGTTGGGTCAGTTCTGCGGAGGATAAATATACCTATACAAACCAGCACGAACGCGAACAATGTACCGATACTCACCATATCACCTACATATTTATCAGGAATAAAACCTGCAAATAAGGATACAAAAACAAAGAACAGCCATTGTGACTTATACGGAGTACGATATTTAGGGTGTAATTTTGAAAATACTTTAGGTATCAAACCATCAGTGCTCATGGTATAAAACACGCGGGTTTGTCCCATAAGCATTACCAGGATAACCGAAGAGAAACCAGCCAGGATAGATACGGTAACAAATGATGCTAACCATCCATAACCCGGCATCGCGGTTTTAATGGCATAACTTACAGAAGCTTCTTTTCCCTGGATAAGGAAATCTTTGTAGGATACTAAACCTGTTAACACGTGTGAAAATAAGATGTAAAGTGCAGTACAGATAACCAATGATATCAGGATACCTTTTGGCATATCGCGCTGTGGGTTTTTAGCTTCCTGTGCTGCGGTTGATACAGCATCAAATCCAATAAAAGCAAAGAACACTACACTGGCGCCACGTAACACACCCAGCCAGCCATGGTTAAAGGTATCGGCATAATCAACAACACCTGTACTAACCTTAACTGTACCGGCATCAGCAGGGATCACATACGGCGTATGAAATGCAGGATTAATAAAGTGCCAGCCTAAGCCAATGATCATTAATACAATGGCCACTTTAACAACTACAATAACATTATTTACAACAGCTGATTCTGCCGTACCGCGGATCAGTAACAGGGTAAGCAGGAACAGGATCAGAATAGCCGGTAAGTTAACCACACCTCTTGTACCCAACTCTGCAGCATACATACCGGCAGTGGTGTTAGATGTCTCAAAAAACGAGTGCGTCCATTGATAGGGTATATGATAGTCAAAAAAGGTGTGTAAAAACTCATTAAAGTATTGCGACCAGCCTATGGATACGGTAGCTGCACCCAGTGCATATTCCAATACCAGGTCCCATCCTATGATCCAGGCTATGAACTCGCCCATGGTGGCATAAGAGTAGGTATAAGCTGACCCGGCAATAGGTATCATACTGGCAAATTCTGCATAGCACAAACCGGCCAGGGCGCAGCCGGAAGCCGCTATAAGGAATGAAATAGTAACAGCCGGACCTGCATGTTCGCCGGCAGCAGCTGCTGTACGAACAAAAATACCAGCCCCGATAATAGCACCGATGCCCAGTGCTATAAGCGATCCAACGCCTAAGGTTCTTTTCAGCGATTTCTCTGTCTCTACCGAGGCAGCCATCAATTGCTGAATAGGTTTCTTAATAAATAACTTCATTTTAAAATAGTAAGATCAGTTGTAAAAATTAAAAATTCACATTCCCCCAAACGTACTTAAATTTATTGAAAAGATAAAGGGCCGAATGTAACTAAGGAAGAGTTGGGAAAATCCAAATAATAGTTCGAAAAATCGAGTAAATCTATAGATAATTGGATTTTGATGTTTGGCCACGTAAGTATCTCATTTGTAGTATAAGCCGATAAAAAGCGGTGTTTGGGTAACACTATTGCTTTTAAGTGAATTATACCCTGAAAAACGTGTCAAAAAGGAGGGGATTGTTTTGCTCATGGCATCCGTTAACGCGTTTTTATAGCATTATAATTCTTGTTAGCCACATAAAAAGTAATAACCTGCATCAATTAACGGCCTGCTAGTAATTTCAGTTATTCCCTATCCCCATCTTAGGTGATATCCCCCATGTGGATTGTTGCTTTACTTTGTTGCATGATTTTAAACACAATCAAAAAGCAATGAAAAGCATATTTAAAATTTCAGTTTTTATGTTAATGAACAATCTCAAAATAATGGCTGTAGTACATCAACTCCTATAGCTCCATACCTATTAAACAATTTAATTATTTATCATCTACCTATGAAAAACATCAATTTAAACAGAGTTTCTGCCGCAGCTGCAGTATTGCTTATGGTTCTTTTTTTATTTCCTGCCTGTAAAAAGGACAAGAATGAAACAGCTGAAACTGCGCCATTAAAAACAACTTCCATTAAGTTTTCCGGAGCTAACGAGATACCCGCAAACAACAGTACGGGTACCGGAACAGGTCAAATCTCGTTTGATCCAACCGCAAAAACCATAACTTATAATGTTGCATGGCAGCTTGGATTACCCACCGCAACAACAACAGATATGCATTTTCACGGTGCCGAAGATGGTTCTGATACTAAAAGCTCACCCGTTGTTGTTGAACTGGAAGGTTTTTCAACAGGCAATTCCGGTAAATTTTCCGGAACTACCCGCGCGCTTACTGATGCTGAAGTAAATCAGCTATTGGCCGGCAAATGGTATATGAACATCCATAGCACAACGGTAACAGGCGGAGAATTAAGAGCGAATATTAAGTTTTAGTTTTGTTAATAGTTAGTTAAGTAGCTGCGAGTTAGCGATAGCGCAACTCATTCTTATGCAGCAGAAAAGCCGCCCTCATCAGGCGGCTTTCTCTTTATAAATTCAAATAAATTACACTTTCTTATCAGCCTTGATCACCACATGTGTATTCATCGATTGCTTATGCAATTCTCTTTGTATCCGTGGATTGTTTTGTACCTGGTAATTCAGATGCGGTGCAATAACCAATGAAACGATAGACATGAGCTTGATCAAAATATTCATTGACGGGCCTGAGGTATCCTTGAACGGATCACCCACGGTATCGCCGGTTACTGATGCTTTATGTGGTTCTGATTTTTTGTAAAACATCTCGCCATTGATCAAACAACCTTTTTCGAACGATTTTTTAGCATTATCCCATGCGCCACCCGCGTTGCTCTGGAAAAGTCCCATCAGTACGCCGGATACGGTAACGCCGGCCAATAAACCACCCAATACTTCGGGTCCGAAAGAGAAACCGATAATGATTGGCGTAATGAGCGCTATCAAACCAGGGGCAACCATTTCGCGAATAGATGCTTTGGTTGATATAGCCACGCATTTTTCATATTCAGGTTTGCCTTCATAGGTCATAATACCGGGAATCTCGCGGAACTGGCGGCGAACTTCTTCAACCATCGCCATAGCTGCACGGCCAACTGCCGAGATACACAATGCCGAAAAGATAAAAGGGATCATCCCGCCCACAAATAAACCGGCTAGAACATCAGCCTTGTAAATATCAATATGCTCTATACCTGCCACACCCACAAATGCCGCGAATAGGGCCAGTGAGGTTAACGCAGCCGAAGCAATAGCAAAACCCTTGCCTGTAGCAGCAGTAGTGTTACCTACGGCATCTAAATTGTCTGTACGGTGACGTACTTCCTCGGGCAGGCGACTCATTTCGGCAATCCCACCCGCGTTATCTGCAATTGGGCCAAAAGCGTCAATGGCTAATTGCATGGCCGTAGTGGCCATCATACCTGCTGCCGCGATAGCAACCCCATATAATCCTGCAAAATGATAAGACCCATAAATACCCGATGCTAATACCAAAATAGGTAGCACGGTTGATTCCATACCTACAGCTAAACCGCCAATAATATTGGTAGCATGCCCGGTTGACGACTGGCGGATGATGCTCAGCACAGGGCGTTTACCCATAGCCGTGTAATATTCTGTAATAATAGACATTAACGTGCCTACTATTAAGCCTACCGCTATTGACATAAACACACCGTTTTTAGTAAACACCAATGAACCTGCTTTTATAGCATGGTTAGCATCTTCATCACGTACCATGTGGAAGCTATCAGCCGGTAACATCCATTGTACCACAAAATAAGTAGCAATGGCTGTTAAGATGATAGATGCCCAGTTACCTATGTTTAAAGCTTTTTGTACACTATCAGTTTCCTTGTTGATCTTCACCAGTGATGCACCAACTATCGAGAATATCAGGCCTAAACCTGCAATAACCATGGGGAGCAATATTGGGGCTATGCCACCAAAATTATCGTGCGATACAATTTCGCGGCCCAAAACCATGGTAGCCAGCATAGTTGCCACGTATGATCCGAATAAATCGGCACCCATACCGGCAACGTCACCTACGTTGTCGCCTACGTTATCGGCAATAGTAGCAGGGTTACGTACATCATCCTCGGGGATTCCGGCTTCCACCTTACCTACAAGGTCGGCGCCAACATCGGCCGCCTTGGTGTAAATACCACCTCCCACACGGGCAAACAGGGCTATGGATTCGGAACCTAACGAAAATCCGGCTAAAACATCAAGCGCTTTGGCCATGGCCTCGCCATTAACGGTGCCTCCTGTATTTTTAACATAAACGGTGTAAAAAACAATGAACAACGAGCCCAAACCAATAATGGCCAAACCTGCAACGCCCAGTCCCATTACAGTACCACCGGTAAATGATACTTTTAGCGCTTGCGCCAAACTGGTACGTGCCGCCTGTGTGGTACGCACGTTGGCTTTGGTGGCAATACGCATGCCCAGGTAACCGGCAAAAGCCGATAAAAAAGCGCCTATTACAAACGATACCGCAATAACCGGGCTTGATGTGGCTACGGTAGTGCCGCTCCAGGCCAGTAATAGGCCGGCTATAAACACAAATCCACCGAGTACTTTCCACTCAGCACGTAAAAAGGCCATTGCCCCATCAGCAATATAGCCCGATAGTTTTACCATATCGCCATCGCCGGCATCTTGTTTAGTTACCCAGGCGGCCTTAACAGCCATTACGGCTATTCCAATAAGGCCAAATACCGGGATCAGATAGATTAAGTAATTGTTCAAAAAATCCATATTCACAAATTTGGTTTATAAAGTAGTTCAGTTTTATGTTATAAGGTAACAGATATAATAATTGGTGCTTGCAAAATAGTAATTTTATTTCTTTACAATAGCCTGCCAATTATAAAGTTTTTTGAATAGTTTAGGGGTTTAAACCCTGAATAACTTTATGGCAAAAAACTCCGGTCAACCAAAAATGAAACACGAGCTGGGCTTGCTCGATGGTACTATGTTGGTAGCAGGCTCTATGATAGGGTCGGGTATATTTATTGTAAGCGCAGATATTATACGTAATGTAGGCTCAGCAGGTTGGCTAATAGCGATTTGGGTAATAACCGGTTTCATGACCTTAACCGCTGCATTAAGCTACGGTGAGCTAAGCGGGATGTATCCCAAAGCAGGCGGACAATACGTTTACTTAAAGGAAGCTTACAACAAGCTCATTGCTTTTTTATATGGCTGGAGTTTTTTCGCGGTGATCCAAACAGGAACTATAGCTGCAGTTGGGGTGGCATTTTCTAAATTTACAGCATATCTCCTACCTGCCTTTAGTGAAGATAATATACTGTTTAAGCTTAGAACCGGGCTTGATGCAACCGGGCACGACAAGTTTTTTACCATCAGCGCGGCGCAGGTGGTATCAATCATTTTGATCGTTATACTCA